>Ga0316600_10000524_pt1 | contig 18355 bp, 14 predicted proteins | sample OWC_soil_day5_CT_FD_207652 | JGI IMG/M metagenome (GOLD analysis project Ga0316600, IMG submission 207652) | Wetland soil microbial communities from Old Woman Creek delta, Ohio, United States - OWC_soil_day5_CT | ecosystem: Environmental > Terrestrial > Soil > Wetlands | place: USA: Ohio... | reverse complement strand
ATTACTTGATGATCTGATGCCGTGGTCAGCGGATGTACAAAGCGAATGTAAGAGGTAAGGCTCAGGATTGGTTATTATAACTGATCCTGTTTTTGATTTTAGAGGCACTCTTTTATTAAGCGCTTACTTTGGAGGTCCCTAAAAGGTGTGTCAGTGTTGTAAGTTGGGCCGCAGCAACCCCAGGGCATCAACTTTATCCGTTTTGGTCTGTCTAAGGCTTAGACTTTTTCTGTACAGATTGGTATGTAACGGATTGATAACAAAGGTGGTCAGACCTTTATCAAGAAGGAATCCCAGAAGATTGTAGCTATAGTGTCCAGTGGCTTCAAGACCTACTTTTACTTTAGTTAAATCATCTGCAACGGATGAAATCTTCTGATAGAGTGAATCAAAACCATCTCGATTGTTTGAAATGGTAAAAGCTTTAAACAACACTTCACCATCTGAGTTAGTGATAAAGCAATCATGCTTATCCTTGGCAACATCAATTCCTGTATATATCATATCAATTCTCCTTTAAATGTATTTGATACTGTTTTAGAACCACGGGAACTCCTTGCAATTGTAATCTCGTTCTAAATAAACCATCATGCGGTATCTAACTGATTAACAAATGAACAAAGAGACTGTGGTTAGAGCCTTTTAGAAACCATCTATGTGGTAGGAGGAATGAACTAATCCACAGTATCTAAAACAGCATAGCCTAACCTATAGAAAAGGTAAAGAAGAGCTATGACCATATAATACGAGGAGGATAAAAATGAAAAAGATTAAAACAATTATTTCAATGGGGTTGGTTTTTGCAATGGTGGCATCATTATCGGCTTGCGGTAGTAAAGCTAGTGAATCAAAAAGCAGTGATTCACAGACAAATGATACACAAACAGAAACAACACAAACGGATCAAAGCCAGGTTGATAAAACAGAGAGCACAGAACCTGTAGAAATATCAATTCTGAATTCAAAAAATGATCTTAATCAGCAGTTTTTGGATGCTGTAACAGAGTTCAACAAGACTTATCCAAATATCAAAGTTGATGTTATTTCCACTGATCAATCACCAGTGGAGAAAGCTACAGCACTCTATGCTGCAGGTACTCCTGCAACATTGTGTATGTTGGATGCTGGCGATATCTCCAAATTCAAGGATAAAGCAGCAGATCTTTCTTCTGAAAAATGGGTAAGTGAAGTTCCACAACCTGATATGGTAGATGGTAAGGTAATTGCTTTCCCATTTGCTGTTGAAGGATATGGTTTGATTTACAATAAGGCAGTAGTAGATAAAGCACTTGGTACTACATTTGATCCAAGTACAATTAATACAACGACAGCACTGGAAGATTTACTTACTAAGATTCAGAATGCGGGAGTCTCTCCTTTGATTATCGGAAGCATGGATTGGTCTCTGGGTAATCATTTCCTTGCACTTACTTATGCAAATCAACCAGATAGTGACGTGAGTACATTTATTAGTACATTAAAAGCAGGTACAGCAGACCTTGTTAATAATTCAGCTTATAATGGACTGATGAATATGTTTGATATGATGATGAAATACAATAAGGCAAAAGATGATCCAATGGCTGTAACGTACGAACAAAGTATTGCAGCGGTTGCTACAGAAGAGGCTGCAATTACATTTAATGGCAATTGGTCTATGATGGAAATTCAAAAATCCAATCCGGATGGAGAATTTGGTTTCATACCTGTTCCTATAAGCGATAATGCAAGCGATAAAGGAAATACAGCAATTGCAGTAGGAGCAACAAAACAGATTTTTATTGATAGTTCAGCAAGCACTGAGGAACAGCAGGAAGCAGCAAAAACATTCCTTAACTGGGTTGTTTATGACGCAGCAGGACAGGACTTCTTAGTGAATAAATGTAATATTGTTCCTGGATTTAAGAACATCACATTTGAGCCTGCAAATTCACTTGCAAAAGCAATTGTTGAGTACAATAATTCTGGTAAAGCAATTGCTTTTGCTGGGAATTATGTACCAGCGGATCACTGGAATGTGTTAGGTGCATCAATGCAGAAGTATCTTGTTGGAAAAATTGATAAAACAGAATTAGCTGCAGAAGTTGAAGATTATTGGAAAAATGTTGAATAAAGCATTTGCCAATAAGTAATAATTATGTGATTAAGTGTCGGTAGATAGAATATATATTCTGTCTATCGACACGATTATATTAAATCGGAGGTGTTGTTATGATTCATACAAATCGCAGATTGAAGCGGATGGGTAATAAATTGTTGTTTACAGGTCCGGCTATTTTCTCATTTTTAGCTGTAGTTATACTACCTTTTTTATATGGTATTTATATGACTTTTTTCAAATGGGATGGCATTTCGTCTGTAAAACCGTTTGTAGGAATAAAAAATTATTTGGAAGTTTTTCGGGATTATGATTTTTGGACATCAATTGCTCTAACATTTAAGTATGTAATAGCTACAGTAATTTTGATTAATATTATAGCATTTATATTGGCCTATTTGGTTACATCAGGAATTAAAGGACAAAATTTTTTCCGTACAATATTTTTTACACCCAATCTGATAGGCGGGTTAGTACTTGGATTTATATGGCAGTTTATTTTCAACAATTTGTTGGTAACAATTGGTCAGAAATATGGAATTCTATTATTCAGTAAAACATGGCTTGGAGATGAAAATAAGGCTTTTTGGGCGCTGGTGATTGCAGCAGTATGGCAATATGCAGGATATATGATGGTTATACTGATAGCCGGCATTATGAATGTGCCAAAAGATATATTAGAAGCAGCAAAAATTGATGGAGCAGGAGGTTTATCAAGATTGCGTTATATAACGCTGCCATTAATGGTGCCATCCTTCATTATTACAATATTTCTTTCACTTCAAAGAGGATTTATGGCATATGATGTTAATCTTGCATTGACAAAGGGAGGCCCTTTCGGAAGTACAGTTTTTGCATCCATGTTTGTTTATAATAAAGCATTTGTGCGATTTAATTATGGTGTGGGACAAGCAGAAGCTTTTGTACTTTTCTTTTTAGTTGCAGCAGTTACACTCCTTCAAGTAAGTATTAGTAAAAAAATGGAGGTGGAAGCATAATGAATATAAAAAAAACGGTTCAAAAATCTTTCATTTTAATAGTATTGGCGGTACTGTTAATGCTATTTGTTTTTCCGTTTATTATTCTGCTGATCAATGCATTTAAGACAAATGCACAAATAATAAATTCACCAATATCACTGCCGACAACAATAAGCTTTAATAACTTTAAAACGGCAATGGATATTATGAGTTATTATAACAGTTTCATTAATTCGCTTTTTATAACAGTAGCAAGTGTTACGGTTATCATACTTTTTTCATCTATGACAGCTCACTACTTTGTCAGAAATAACACAAAGTACAGTAAGTTCTTTTTCTTACTGATGGTTGCATCAATGATTATTCCATTTCAATCCATTATGATTCCTTTAGTGTCAATCTATGGACAAAAATTGGGATGGATACAATCAGTTCCTCGGCAAACTTTAATCTTTATGTATATCGGATTTGGTGCACCTCTTGCAGTATTTATGTATCACGGTTTTATAAAAAGTATCCCATTAGAATTAGAAGAAGCGGCAAAGATTGATGGATGCAATCAATTACAAACTTTTTTTAAAATTGTATTTCCAATGTTGGTACCCACATCAGTAACAATAGGGATTCTTGATATATTATGGATTTGGAATGATTATCTGCTTCCAAGTCTGATTTTGCAGAATGCCGGTTCGGAAAATTACACTTTGCCATTGGCAATCAGGGTGTTTCAAGGCAGTTTTTCTTCTGATTACGAGAAATTTCTTCCGGCTGTATTATTAGTTGTGCTTCCGGTATTAATAATATATATATTTGTTCAGCGTTATATTATTCAAGGAGTTACTCAGGGATCTATAAAATAAAACTTTAGTTAAAAAGGTGGATAAAATAAAGTGAATGAATTACTAGAGCAAAATTATTATTCTGAAAAGAATAGCGATTATCAAAAGAAAGATATATACAGACCGGATATTCATTTCACACCTCTGTTTGGCTGGATTAATGATCCAAATGGTTTTATCAGATATAAAGGAATGTATCATTTGTTTTATCAGTATCATCCTTATGATACCATATGGGGACCAATGCATTGGGGGCATGCTGTTAGTGATGACCTGATACACTGGAATCATATGCCGATTGCATTAACTCCTGGCGAAAACTATGATATAGATGGTTGTTTTTCTGGAAGTGCAATTGAAAAAGAGGGAAAGTTATTTTTAATGTATACAGGTAATGTATTTTTAGATGATAGTAAAAAAGTTGCAAAACAGACTCAGTGCATTGCCTCATCGGAAAATGGTTGTGATTTTTTGAAATATTCAGAGAATCCAGTTATGAAAAACGAAAAATTCACAAAAGATATGTCAATTTATGATTTCCGCGATCCTAAAGTGATGAACTGGGATGATAAATATTTATGTCTAGTTGGATCCAAAACAGAAGAAGAAACAGGACAATTTCTGCTATTTGAGTCTGTAGATTTAGTAACTTGGATATTTAAGTCAGTTATGCTCAAAGGGGATAAAGCTTTTGGAACAATGTGGGAGTGTCCGAATATGTTCCGAATAAATGAAAAGGATGTAATCATCATGTCACCGACTGCAATGCCTTCTCAGGGGGAACGTTACAGGAATGTTAACAGCTCTATTTGGATGATAGGTGTTTTCGATATAGAGAAGGGGACCTTTAATGTGGAGCATTATGGTGAGGTGGATCATGGTTTGGATTTTTATGCACCACAAGTAACGGCTAATGAGAATGGAGAAATGGTAATGATTTCATGGATGGATATATGGGATCATACTATGCCAACTCATGAAATGGGATTGGCATGGACTGGAGCAATGATAATTCCTCGTGAATTATCTATTAGAAATAACGAATTAATCCAGAGACCGGTAGGCAGTGTTAATTATTGCTGTAAAATAATCGAGGAAATAAGTAATTTATGTGTTAATGATTATCACAAGGTAATCAGCCTGCAAGCAGGAATGCGCATAAAAAGTGAAATAAGAGTGTATGAAGACACTGTAATTACAATACAGATATTCAGAAAAGAGTCTGAGCATTCTTATATAATTTATAGAAACAAGGAGATTACACTGCAAAGAGTTGGCTCACCTTACATAGAAGATGACTACCGAAAGACGGATGTATTAGTTGTTAATGATATTTTTGACATGGATCTTATACTAGATAGATCTGCTTTGGAAGTATTTTTTGATGATGGAAGACGGGCGATGAGTGCTCGGATGTATCCAGAGGATACGAGCGCATTCGTACAACTTGATATTGAAGGAAGTGTTAACATACATAAGCTTCAAATTTTTTTAATATAAAAATATATCTATTATGGGGTTTCCGTCCTTACAATCTGCAGACTTTTGGATACCATCCATTATTCCCTCCCAGATAAACTTCCTGAGGCTGTTTCTATTGATGAATTTAAAGGCAATGCCTCTACTGGGAAATATAGTGTATCCTCGTTGATCCTAAAAAACACCGGATTCTGGATATTTTTTCAGACCGTACTCAGAGCCAACTGGCTGATTACTGGAGAAACATTACCAGAAAGTTCTTATGGAATCCGAAACTTTAACCGGTTCCGGACCCGAATACTTCATTGTACATCATAGTAAAAAAAGTCGGGATATGGAGGCTTATTTGGAATGCCCAAAAACAGCATACAGTAGAATGAACCATTGAAACAGCTCTAAACGTTAGAAAAGAGAGGGATTCATAGGAATCCCACCCCAACTATTGACAAAGAGTCAAAAACAAAGGCACCACTTAATAGCGGATGCCTTTTTGAAAAAAAGATAAAAGGGATTTTCTAAATGGAACAGGTAGAGTCTCTGATAATAAGTTCAACTGATAATGATGTCTTTTTTTCTTCTAATTGTTTATTATTAATTAATGTTATTAATCTTTGTACAGCTATAGCTCCTTTTAAGGCTACTGGCTGACGTATTGTTGTGATTCCCGGAACGGTGAGCTGAGAAAAATAGTTATCATCGAAACCTGTAATTGAGAGTTCATTTGGAATATTGATTCCCTTCTCCAGAAAAAATCGAAGTGCCTCACTGGCATAATAATCTGAGCAGAAAAAGAGAGCCGTATAATGGTGAATATTATGATATAAAGTTTCCAGATTATTCAGCCTTTTTTTGCGATTTCGAGATAGAAGAATCATATTGTTTTCTGAAAATTGAATTTCTGCTTCTTCCAGCGCTTGTCTGTAACCTTCCATTCGAGCACCATCCACATCAATAGGAGGCTTTCTGTCTGCCAGAAATGCTATTTTTCTGTGTCCTAAGGATATAAGATGCCGTGTTGACAAATATCCGCCTTGTTTATCGTTAATTCCAACATTGATGCAGTCGGGATTAGTACAATAAGAATCAATAAACACAAGAGGAATTGGAGATATATTAATTAGTGTTTCACATTCCAAAGTATTCATTCCAATTAAAATCAGACCATCAGTTTTCCAACCGAGTGCCATATTCAAAATTTCATGTATTCGATTAGAAAGTGAATTTTCATTTTCAGCAACATAGGAAAGCATGTAATAGCCCATATTACGGATTTCACGCTCCATTGCTCCAAAAAGTTCTCCGTTATATGGATCCTGAAGTGCATTTTTATCTTCTGTACTTGGATTATTGATAATTACCCCGATAAGTTTAGACCGATTGCTTGCAGTAAGTCGGGCGCCGAGATTCGGTATATAATTTTTTTCTTCTAAAATTTTATTAATACGTTCTAACGTATCTGGTTTCATTTTTTCGGTTTTGCCGTGAATGACATTGGAGATAGTCGTCGTACTAACTCCGGCTAAATCAGCTATTTCTTTTATAGTAATCATAATTAGCTCCATAATTGTAAGATAATTATAGTGTATCATGAATAATATACTTTTTCAAAAGAAAAAAATAAAAATATGTAGTTTAAATTGTGCAAATATCATCGCCATTCTATAAGAAGCACGTAAAATGGTAGTTATGCGCATAACAAAATGCATATAATCGGCAATTAGAACGATTTAAATATAATAAATATTAATGTTACTTAACTAAAATATACAACATATACATAAAAATATAAAAATAGTATTGACTTATGCGCATAACTAACATATAATCAATCTGTAAGCAAATTGTATCGTGCTGCTACTGCATGGATAAAATTTACTCTATAACCACCTTGATTTAACTGCTATCAAGACATTAAATAAGCTAGGTTTATGAAGGGAGGAAAATCAAGATATTTTTAATTAACAAATTTAATATTAATCAAAATGGGAGGAAATTTAAATGAGAAAGAATAGTCTTCTTGTAAATGCTATGGCACTTACCCTTATCTTTTCAGGATTGATGACAGGCTGTGCCGGAATAAGTCAGAACTCAACTAAATCAACAGATACAAAAGCAGCAGCCGATACAACTGCTGCGAACAAATCGTCTGATAATGAAAAAACAGATACGGTAAATATTTCTTTTCTGAATAGTAAAGGAGATATTGCAAAGCAGCTTGAAGCAGCAGCAGAAGTGTTTAACTCAACAAACAAAGATGGTATTGTAGTGACAATTGAAACTGCTACTGATTCGGTTAATCTTAAAACAAAGTACGCATCGGGAAATCCATGTACTATTAATCCAATCTGGCCTAGTTATTATACTGAATATGCAGATAAGGCGAAAGACCTTTCTCAGGAAGACTGGGTAAAGAATGTTGATGCAAAAGTACTGAAAAAATGCACATATAACGGAAAACTGATTGCATTTCCTTATACTTTTGAAGGTGACGGTCTCATATATAATAAGACAACGATTGAAAAGGCTATAGGTAAATCCTTTGATCCTGCCACAATCAAGTCTCTATCCGATCTTGAAGAACTTTACAAGAAAATTGAAGCCGGTGGAGTGACTCCGGTAGAAATTTCCAGTGACAGCTGGTCTCTTGGAGATCATTTTATTGCTACAGCATATGAGACTCAAAGTGATCCAGGGGCTTATGCTGTTACAGAACTGCAATCAGGAGCAGCTAAAATAGAAGATAATGCAACGTATAAAGGATTGCTGGATTTACTTGATCTTAATAAAAAGTACAACATATATAAAGATTCACCAATGTCTTCCGACTATAATACAACTGATCCGGAGAATATAGCGACTGGAAAAGTGGCATTCTGGTTTAATGGCAGCTGGACATGGGCAAATATATCACAGTTCCTTACTGGAGACCATGCAAATGACGAGTTTGGATTTTTACCATTGTTTGCAGATGAGAGAACAACAAATAATATCACTGTTGGTGTTACGAACTATTTGTTTATAGACACTACAAAAGCGACCAAGGCTCAGCAGGAAGCAGCCGGAAAATTCTTAAACTGGCTGGTATCAGATTCTGCAGGACAGGATCAGTTAGTAAACAAAATGGGTATTATCCCAGCTGTTAATAATATTACAGTTCAGACAGACAATGATTTAAATGCATCAATAATGGGATATTTAAAAGCAGGAAATGATCTTATGTTTTCAGATTTCCCCAGTGACCATGGATCTGTAGTTGGAGTTTTGATGCAGCAGTATCTTGCAGGTGTAATCGACAGGGATTCTTTGAGTAAATCAATCAACGAATATTTCACATCTCAAAAATAGCTAAGATTATTTATTATTTGTAAAAGTGCGGATATGGCGAAAAGGCTTAAGATCTAATCGTATATATTCGCACTTTAAATTATGGAGGTGCAATATGGGACATAATAAAAAAGCGCAGGGCTTGAAATTTTTCATTGCTTTTGCTGCCCCAACTGTTTTTATTTTTATAACAGTTGTCCTGATACCGTTTGTTTATGGTGTAATTATGACATTTACAGATACAAACGGTATTTCAAGTTCAATAAATTGGATTGGATTCAAAAACTATATCCAGGTCATAAAGGATAAAGCTTTTTGGAGTTCACTTCTGATTACAATTGAATATGTTTTGGCAAGTGTTATTTTTACTAACGCACTTTCTTTTATTATCGCATACTTACTGACACTGGGTATTAAGGGACAAAGCTTTTTGCGGTCTGCTTTTTTTACGCCAAATCTTTTAGGAGGTATTGTTCTTGGACTGGTATGGCGGTTTATATTTCAAAAATTTTTCGTCTATATTGGTACTGCATTTCATATTCCGATACTGGAAGTTTCCTGGCTGGCAGATTCGCATAAAGCGCTTATTGCCATGATTATTGTTTCAATTTGGAAAACGACAGGTTATTTAATGATCATATATATTGCAGGATTTACGAGTATACCAAAAGATCTGCTTGAAGCAGCAGATATTGATGGCTGCAATAAACTGCAGAAAATCTTAAAAATACAGGCTCCTATGATGGCATCTTCCTTTGTTATCTGTACTTTTCTGACAATTACAGGTTCATTTATGGCATATGATATAAACGTGTCGTTAACAAAAGGAGATCCTTTCGGAAGTACAACATTAATTTCGCTCAATATTTTTAGAGAAGCATTCGTGCACAATAATTATGGAAAAGGGCAGGCCGAAGCAATTATTCTATTTATCATTATTGCTTTTATAGCATCTTTGCAGGTATACCTTGGAAAGAAAGCGGAGGTGGAACAATGAAACCGGTGGAGAGTAAAAAAAGTCACAATGGTATTATCACAACTGCGATTTTATGGTGCCTGCTGATAATATTTATAATTCCGTTTGCCATTATGTTGATATCTGCATTTAAAACCAATGCAGAAATTATGGGAAATCCTTTAGCTATTAGTAAAAATCCTACCCTAAGTAATTTTATAGATGCTTTTACAGCAATGAATTATCCGGTTGCTCTTTTAAATACATTTATAATTACCCTTATTAGTGTGGCACTTATTATTCTTACATCCGCAATGGTGGCATATTATGTTCTTCGAAGTAAATCGAAAGTTGGTAAATTCATATTTTATCTGTTTACATCTAGTATGATGATACCATTTCAGGCAATTATGATACCTCTTGTTACAATATATGGACATCTTGGGCTGCTTAGTAACAGAATGACTTTGATTTATCTCTATATCGGATTTGGCTGCAGCCAGGGCATGTTTATTTTTCATGGTTTTATGAAATCAAGTATACCCATTTCAATAGAAGAATCTGCAAAAATTGATGGAGCAAATGTGAAACAGATCTTTTTTGGAATTGTATTTCCACTGCTCAAACCGATTATTGCAACACTGGCTGTACTTGATGTTTTATGGATATGGAATGATTTTATGCTTCCGTCCCTTGTTTTAACAAAACCGTTCCAACTGACACTTCCACTTTCGAATTATTCATTTTCAGGACAGATGTCGGTGAATTTCGGACCATTAATTGCATCTCTTGTAATGACCATCATTCCAGTGTTGGTTTTATATATTTTTCTTCAAAAATATATCATTGAAGGTATTACCTCTGGCGCAGTAAAAAGCTGATTTATACGAATTAATATTCACGGCAAGAATAATTACTTTAAAACACGAACAATACTTAAAATAAAAATGTATTGAATTTGGAGGATATTGTGACTGAAAACTGGTGGAAAGAAAGCGTTGTGTATCAAATATATCCGAGAAGTTTTTGTGATAGTAATCACGACGGGATAGGAGATATTAAAGGAATCATAGATAAACTTGATTATTTAAGACAACTTGGAATTGATGTAATATGGCTTTGCCCTGTATACAAATCACCAAATTGTGATAATGGATATGATATTAGTGATTATCAAAATATTATGGACGAATTTGGTACTATGAAAGATTTTGATGAACTATTGTACAGAGCTCATGAAAAAGGAATTAAGATCATCATGGATCTGGTTGTTAATCATACTTCTGATGAACATGCGTGGTTTATTGAAAGTAAGAAGAAATATAAAAATCCTTATCATGATTTTTATATTTGGAGAGAAGGTAAAAATGGTAAGGAACCAACAAACTGGGAGTCCTGGTTCAGTGGTTCTGCCTGGGAATACTGTGAAGACAGAAATATGTATTATCTTCATGTATTTGCAAAAAAGCAGCCGGATTTAAACTGGGATAATCCTGTTGTCCGTGAAGAAATATATAAGTTAATGCGATGGTGGTGTGAAAAAGGTGTAGATGGTTTTCGTATGGATGTGATCAGCATGATTTCAAAAGCGGAACAATTTGAGGACGGAAATGTTATGGAGGGGCATACTTATGGCGATCTGTCCCCCTATGTTATTCATGGACCGCATGTTCATGAATACTTAAAGGAGATGAATACTGAGGTATTAAGCAGATACGACTTGATGACAGTGGGGGAAACTGCAGGGGTAACTCCGGAAGAAGCAATTAACTATGCAGGATTTGACCGCCGGGAATTAAATATGGTATTTCATTTTGAACATATGGATTTGGATTTTGGTGAAAAAGGCAAGTGGAATGATAAACCACCCAAATTAACCAGATTGAAAGAAGTTATGAGCCGTTGGCAGAATGAGCTATATGACAAAGCATGGAATAGTCTGTTTTGGAATAACCATGATCAGCCACGAATTGTTTCAAGATTTGGAAATGATAAAGAATACTGGGAAAAATCAGCGAAAATGCTGGCAACCTGTCTGCATATGATGCAGGGAACGCCTTACATATATCAGGGTGAAGAAATTGGAATGACAAATATTCCGTTTACATCCATAGAGCAGTATCGTGATATTGAGAGCCATAATGCATGGAGAGATTTGGTTGAGAACGGAGATTTTACACCTGAATATATGTTGAAATGTTTAAATTTCAAAAGCCGTGATAATGCAAGAACACCAATGCAGTGGGATGACAGTAATTTTGCTGGATTTAGTGATTGCGAGCCATGGATACAAGTGAATTCCAACTATCAGAAAATAAACGCAGCATCACAGGTAAATGATCCTGATTCCATATTTTCATATTATAAAAAATTAATTCAATTGAGAAAGGAGCACAAAATAATAGTATACGGCAAGTACCAGCTGATCATGGAAGAAAGTGAGGCGGTCTTTGCATATATAAGATTTTATAAAAATGAAAAATTACTTGTATTGTGTAATTTTACCGATAAAGACGTGTTGTGCCAGATCCCCAATGAATATGATTTGATTGAAAAAGAATTACTGATAGGAAATTATCACGACTCACTACAGGATCCATGGAAATTACGAAGTTACGAGGCAAAAGTTTTTAAATATACAGATTAAATATTTAGCGGTGCAATGGGTAAAACTATTGTGCCGTTGATTAGAATATGTATTAATTATGAAAGGGTGAAACTATGGATATGCATTTGGTACAGAGCGATGGAAAAGAATTACTAAGATACACAGATATAAATATCCCTTTTGTGGACGACACAGGGGTAGAAAATGAAGTAATAAACTTATATCCATGCATGGAGTATCAAAGAATGGAAGGATTTGGCGGAGCCATTACAGATTCCGCAGGGTATGTATTTGCTCAGATGAATGAAGAGCAAAAAGATATCTTGCTGACAAATTATTTTAAAGAAGAAAATATGAATTACCAAATGGTAAGGATACCGATAGACAGTTGTGACTTTGCGACCCATATTTACTCTGCGGTTATAGACAAAGATGATTCGAAACTGCACTCATTTTCTTTTGCAGATACGGAAAGATATATTATACCAATGTTGAATGCGGCAGAAAAAAAAGCTGGAAAAAAGCTGAAAATTATGCTTTCAGCATGGTCTCCACCGGCATTTATGAAAACAAATGAAAGCCGCCTGAATGGTGGGGCATTAAAGCCAGAATACCGTCAGACCTGGGCGGAATATATTTGCAGATATATTAAAGAATTCAGAAACAGAGGATATTTGATATCTCGTCTGACGATTCAAAATGAACCCAAAGCAGTTCAGCCTTGGGATTCATGTGTATATAGTGCAAAAGAAGAAAAGGTTTTTTTACAGGATTTTCTTTATCCAACCCTTAAAAGACACGGTTTGGATCACATAGAAATTTTTATTTGGGATCACAATAAAGAGCGGGTTTTTGAAAGGGCTTCAGAGATTATCGACAATGAAACCAATAATATGGTAGCTGGTATTGCATTTCACTGGTACAGTGGAGACCATTTTGAAGCCCTGAATCTGGTGAGGGAGAAGTTTACTGATAAAAAATTGATTCTATCTGAAAGCTGTCTGGAATTTAATAAATATGATCCTGCTATGGAAAATCAGAATGCAGCAAGGCTGGCACATGATATGATAGGCAACCTTAATCATGGAATGAATGCATTTTATGATTGGAATATACTTTTAAACCAACTGGGAGGCCCGAATCATGTGAATAACTATTGTGATGCCCCCTATCTCTATGATGAAGTAAAAAAAGAATTGGTTTCTCGTATGATACAGCGATATTACTGGCACTTTGCGCACTTTATCAAAACAGGAGCTGTCAGGATAGCATATACAAAGTATACCTCAAAGCTGGATGTAACGGCCTGGCGAAACCCAGACAACAGTATTGTAATTATTGTTCTGAATTCAACAGACCAGCCAATCCCGTGTGTGCTTCGATTAAATGGTAAAATGGCTGAATTTGTAATTCAAAGTAATGCGATTGCAAGTGGAATCATTCATTTATAAATGTTTATTTTTCGTGAATTAAAATGAGATGAGCAAAAACAACACAGAAATAATAAGGAGATCAGAGATGGAAAATAGAGAATTGAATCTATGTGAAATACTCGGGAGAATACAGGTATGGGCTGCGCCTGTTATTGAAGGAGATATCCCGCATGGAGATATGCCAGGTGATAAGGTGCAGATTGAAGATACACATATTACAAAAGCAAACCAAATTTTTCCTGTTTTGATTGAACAGCTGTCATCAAAGATAAAGGAAACAAAGGTTAAAAAAGTGGTTGTAACTGTATGCGGTGGATCAGGAGTCGGAAAATCTGAGATTGCCTCCGTTCTGTCTTTCTATTTAAATAGTATTGGCATAGGTGCCTATACCTTATCGGGAGACAATTACCCGCACAGGATTCCCAGGTATAATGATGCGGAACGGCTGAGAATCTTCCGCGAAAGTGGAATTAAAGGCATGGTAAAGAACGGTGAATTTTCAGCAGAGCGGTTTGCTGTTTTACATAATTTTCAAATAAAGGAGGAGGATGCAAATCCTGTATACATGAAAGAATATCCATGGTTTAACAGCTATCTTTCAAGTGGAAAGGAAGCTCTTTCTTCTTATCTTGGTTCATCCAAAGAAATTGGTTTTGATGGACTGACTGACATTATTTCGCAATTTAAGAATGGAGAAGAAAAAATCTGGCTCAGACGAATGGGAAGAGAAGATACAGAACTGTGGTATGAAGAAGTGGATTTTTCTAATATTAATGTTCTGATTATTGAATGGACTCACGGAAACAGCAGCCAGTTTGAAGGAGTTGATATTCCAATTCTTTTGAATAGTACTCCGCAGGAGACACTTGTACATAGAAGAAGCAGAAATCGGGATGGTGCAACAGACAGTCCTTTTACAATGCTTGTACTTTCGATAGAACAGCAGATGCTGGAACAACAGGCATCAAGAGCAAAAATTATATTGTCAAAGAATGGGGAATTATTAAATTATAATGATTACTGTTCGCTTATGGATAAAAGCAGAGGTGAGATGGTATGAAAGAACAAAAGAAAAAAGGAAATGAACCAATGCTGAATGCTTATCCTGACAGTATGGGAGGGACACTTTCGGATATTGTCTCATTGCTTAAAAAACCGGAATTTGAGGATGTATTTGGATCTTTTTATGTATTGCCAAGCATCTTTCATACGGATCTTGACAGAGGTTTTTCTGTAATTGATTATGGATTAAATGAGCTGCTGGCAAAAAAGGAAGATTTAGATGGCCTGGAACAATCAGGGATTGATTTAAAGCTTGATTTTATACTAAATCATTCTTCCGTACTTTCAGCACAGTTTCAGGATATTCTTAAAAATGGAAAAGAATCAAAGTATAAAGATTTTTTCATTGACTGGAATCAGTTTTGGGAGGGAAAAGGTACTTTGACGGCTGAGGGATATATTCAGCCAGAAGAGAAATATATTAGAAATATGTTCTTTCGTAAGCCGGGTCTGCCAATTCTGATGGTACGTATGCCGGATGGAAGTGAGATTCCTTATTGGAATACGTTCTATCAGGAGATACGTTATAAAAGAGTAGAGGTACAAGAACTGATGCAGGAACTCTCTGTTCAGTACGGAGTGGCGAAAGAACTCAGCTATATCATCAATCAGGAATTAGAGCAGGGGAATATACCACAGAAAATTGCTTTGCAAAGGTATCATAGTTTAAGACCTCGGGTTATTGAACTGCTGGAGAAAAAAAGAGAATACTTAGGGCAGATGGATCTGAATATAAAATCACCGCTTGTATGGGATTATTATGAGAGTGTATTGAAAAAACTGAGTGAGTATGGTGCAAAAATTGTTCGTCTGGATGCCTTTGCTTATGCGCCGAAGGAACCAGGAGAAAAGAACTTTCTAAATGATCCTGGAACCTGGGATCTGCTGGAGAAAGTTCGAAAATTGGCAAATCAATATGGACTTACACTGCTGCCAGAAATACATGCAGGTTATGGAGAAAAGATATATGAGCTTTTGGCTGAAAAAGGGTATATGACTTATGATTTCTTTTTGCCGGGACTTATTATTGATGCCTTGGAAAATGGAAATAGCAGCAGATTAAAGTCATGGGCTGAAGAGCTGATTGCTAAAAAAATACAAGTAGTAAATATGCTTGGATGCCATGATGGGATACCTCTTTTGGATTTGAAAGGTTTGTTACCGGAAGCCCGGATCGAGGCGCTGATTGACACAATTGTAAAAAGAGGCGGTTATGTAAAAAATCTTCATGGACAGAAGAATATCTATTATCAGGTGAATGCGACTTATTATAGTGCCTTGGGGGAAGATGACAGAAAGATGCTACTGGCAAGGGCTTTGCAGATTTTTATGCCTGGAAAACCACAGGTATGGTATCTGGATCTGTTTGCTGGGAAAAATGACCACAAGGCAGTGGAATTGGCGGGAGCAGGAGGACATAAGGAAATAAACAGGACGAATCTTACAACAAACGAGATCGATGCAAGACTTGGACTACCTCTTGTACAAAAGCAGATAGACATGCTTAGATTTAGAAATCAATATTCTGCATTTGCACCTGACTCAGATATCACATTGACTTCCCATGATTCAGAAATATTTATTAAATGGGAAAAGGATAATTACTGTGCAATATTAAATGCGGATCTTTCACAAATGAGTTTCGAAATGAAAGGCTGGGGCAAATCAGGAAGCATCGACTTCTTTATGAAACAGTAATATTTGATATGAACGGTTAAGAGATACAGAAAATGGAGGGAAACGTTGATTACTCTGAAAGATATAGCTTTGGAAACTGGTTTGACAGTAACGACAGTTTCCCGGGTGTTGAATAATCGTGGGTATATTAGTAAGGATACCAGGACCAGAGTTTATTCTGCCATGGATAAGTTAAATTATCAGCCAAATGAGGCGGCAAGATCTTTGGCGAAGAAATCAACAAATGTGATAGGTGTAATAGTTCCAGACATCGGTCACCCGCGTTTTGCCCGAATAATCAGCCTTCTGGAAAATAATGCATACTTACATGGAAAAAAGATTTTTCTGTTTGAGTCAATGAATAAGGACGGCAGAGTAAAAGAATACTTAAAAATGTGTTCAGCGAGCAGAGTGTCAGGCATTATTCTGTGTAGTGGAAATGTAATGCCTGAAAAAGATTACTCTATAGATATACCAGTTATTTCTCTTGAAGGTGATACTGAAAATATAACATCGTCAATTCAGAGTGATAATGGACTTGCAGGAAGGCTTGCTGCAAAGCACTTGATTTCATGTGGCTGTAGCCATCTGCTATATTTTAATTTTGCGGATGGAGATACAAAGTTATCAGATTACAGGGCAGCGGCATTTCAGACAGAGTGTGAAAGAGCAAATGTATCCTGCAAAGTAATTAAGACGAATATAGTTCTAGATAGAGAAATGGAATATAATAATATTTTAGTAAATACTTTACGGGAGAATCCAGAAGTTGATGGTATTTTTACCAGCAGTGATACTATAGCAGCTCAGCTGCTGCAGGTTTGTCATCAGCTTCACATTGAAGTTCCTTTAAAAATAAAGATTGTTGGTTTTGGTGATGCTGATATTTCGAAATTAACAATACCTCAAATTACTACAATACATTTGCCCCTTGAAGAACTGGCGAGGATAACCGTTGATTTAATTGTAAGAGCTAATGAGGGAGTGACAATTCCAAGTAAAACCATTTTGCCAGTTTTATTAATAAGAAGGGGGACAACATAAAGAATGCATTGATTTATATAAATACTGCAAGAGGTTGAAAAGAAACAAAGAAGTTGGAAGATTAGGAATATAAAAATAGCATTCAGGCTAAGTCTGGATGCTATTTTTGCGAGTAGGGTAAATAAATTATAGATATAGAAAAAATCACAGAAGGAGGGCTCCCGTGAATCAACAACCAAATAAGTATAAGGAATATATTGATTGTTCAAGAAGTAACTTCTGGTCTGATGTGGTTACATTTTTCAGCAGAATGAACGTCTTTTATGGCACTGTATCTTTATCCCAATGTGGAAGCAAAACGGTTGCTACAAAGAGCCGATTATACGGATAATTCACATAAACGATGAAGGTATTGGTGGGCATTTGATTGCCTCAATTCAGGAACAGAGAAAGCTGGCGCTGGTCCATCAATGTTATTAATTGGAAGGAAAATCGGTATGGTAGCCATTTAGTAGAGGGCGAGTATGCACCTAAAACGATTGAATGTTATTTAAGCTATATCGTCAGATTTATGCAGTTTTTGGAAGAAACCGTGTTTATTATATTCACATAATCAATATAATGTTAATTCAGTTGCTGGCAAATACAATTCTCGATTTATCATTTAAAACTTAGTATTTTTTCAAAAGCGCTCCGTTAGGTCCTGAAACCTCAAGTAAGGTCAAGGATCTTACTTTTAAGGTAGGGTATTATATACCATGACAGCTATTTACAGGCTTACTATTTTAAAAATTTTTATAGGAAATTTTAATATATTAATCTAAATCTCACAGAAATCTCACACCCATCTTTCTATTCTCACACCAACTTCACATCATTTATATTACAATAATTAATACATCGAAAGATTTACAGG
>Ga0316600_10000523_pt1 | contig 18370 bp, 19 predicted proteins | sample OWC_soil_day5_CT_FD_207652 | JGI IMG/M metagenome (GOLD analysis project Ga0316600, IMG submission 207652) | Wetland soil microbial communities from Old Woman Creek delta, Ohio, United States - OWC_soil_day5_CT | ecosystem: Environmental > Terrestrial > Soil > Wetlands | place: USA: Ohio... | reverse complement strand
TCAATAATTGTTGTTTACGCGCCAATTCTTCTTCAGTATTTTGGGCAAACCATTGAAATGCCGTATGCGGTTTCGGAACAAAAGAGGAAACACTTACCGTAACCCGTGCGCCACGTCTGCCCTTAACTTCCTTATATAAATTCACAACTTTTTGTGCCAAATTCGCAATACCAATGATATCTTCATCCGTTTCCGTAGGTAAACCGATCATAAAATATAACTTTACATTCGTCCAACCTTGCTGAAATGCAGCAGTTACTGCTTGCTCTAAATTTTCTTCCGTAACACCTTTGTTGATCACATCACGCAACCGCTGCGTACCTGCTTCTGGTGCAAAGGTTAAGCCGCTTTTTCTTACCTGTTGCAATTTATGCGCTAACTCAATGGAAAAACTATCAATGCGAAGTGATGGTAACGATATGCTTACCCCTTCTTCCTGAAACGTATCCATCAAATGACTTACCAATTCGCCAAGACACGAATAATCCGCTGAACTAAGCGAGGTCAAAGACATTTCATCATATCCAGTACTATCGACAAGTTCTTTGGCCAGCAATAATAATTTTTCCGGTGTACGTTCTCTCACGGGACGATACAGCACACCTGCTTGACAAAAACGGCAGCCTCGCGTACAACCACGGAACAACTCTAACATAATACGATCATGAACGATATCAATATAAGGAACCACTGGGTTTGTCACAAACTCACTTGCATCCATATCAGCAATCAGTCGTTTCGTGACAACTGGTTTTGCTTCTTTGCAAAGTGGCTGCACACTCGTTATCATATGATTCTCTGCATAAGTAACGCTATAAAAAGATGGTACATAGATACCATCAATCATTGCTACCCGACGTAAAAATTCCGTTCTTCCACCAATTTTATCTTCTTTTTTCCAAGCGATAAAAGCATCCGCCACTTCAAGGATTACTTCTTCCCCTTCACCAACAATAAAAAAGTCAAAGAAATCTGCTACAGGCTCTGCATTATAAACACATGGGCCACCACCAATAATAAAAGGATCTTCTGCTTTGCGATCTATTGTCAGTAGCGGAATCTTTGCCAAATCTAACATATTGATCACATTGGAATAAATCATCTCATATTGTAAAGAAAAACCTACCATATCAAATTCACGAATAGGGGTAAAAGTTTCTAGGGAATACAATTCAATATCATTTTCTCGCATTTTTTCTTCCATATCAATCCACGGAGAAAAAACCCGTTCTGCTGCTACATACTTGCGATTATTGAGCACTTGATATAAAATTTTTAGTCCTAAATTTGACATACCAACTTCGTAGACATCTGGTAGTGATAACGCAATCGTAAAATCAACGTTTGCATGGTCTTTCTTCACTGCATTAAGCTCACTGCCAGTATACCGAGCTGGTTTCATTACCGCATTGATGACAGCAGGTGTAAGTTTTATCATTATTAATTCATCATCCTCCAAAATTTAATTACAATCAATTGATCTATAGTTTTACCAAAATAGTTCAACTCTTTACTCTATAACTTTATAATTTTCTACAAAATAAACCAAATTCCTGCATTTCTATAAACGCCTGATGGCTTCACCCAATCCGCTCAATAATATCCCCAAAAGAAACTGCGTAATCTTGCTCCGATAATTTATCCCATAATTGAAATTCTGTCAATACCATACAAACTTGCGAAGTATCATCGAGCACAAGTATAATACCATACCGCTTAGTTTCTAATCGCTCAATCAATGCTCTGACCGGTGTTTTTTTTAAAACAATATATTGCCTTGTTAGCATCATCCCACGACGCATAAGCAATTCTTTTTTTTTCATCATAATACGAACCGTACGAAAAGATAGTTTTCTTACTTCAGCCCTCGCTGTACTTACAAGAAAACTGGCAATGATCAATAATGATAGATTGATCTTATGATCATAAAGATAGTCATATATAGCCTTCCCAATCATGAGAAATGCAATCATATAACTAATGTTCACCATACTATGCAAAGATCTTTTATACTCCATGTTGTGTGTTAATATTGCCTGTAATATCCGGCCACCATCAAGCGGCAAGGCTGGCAATAGATTTATGGTAACTAACATAGCATTTACTTCAGCGATAAAACGAAAATAATAATTTTCATCCATTTGATAAAAATATAAAATCAATGCAATCGACAAACTAACCAGTGGTCCTGCACTAGCAATCAAAATAGTATCTAGCGTTCCGGCCTCGGCTAACCCTTCCATTCGTGCCACACCACCAAAGGGCAATACTTCAATTTCTCGCACACAATAGTTTCTCTTTAGCGCTACTAAAGCATGTGCTATTTCATGGATCAGTATCGATAAAAAAACAATACATACCTGATACCATAAATGAAGCAATAAAAACACCGCCACTACAAGGAAAAACCATTTGTTCATGCAAAAAGCAACACCGCCGACCGTACACAGACGCAATCAAATCCCCCCTGCTGGGAAATCACCTTTAATTTTCGTTAACGGATCCACTGCTACGCTCTTTTCACGCAGTTCAAAATAAAGCATCGGTTTATTGTCTGCTGGTTTTTTACCACTTTTAGCAATTGTTTGCCCTTGGCTTACACGATCACCTTCTTTTACAAAAACTTCATCTAAATAACCATACATTGTCTCTACTGATTGACTATGTTCAATCACTAATAATTTTCCATACTTAGTATGATTCGTCACAGTTTTCACCCGACCAATACTTACAGCCTTAATCTGCGACCCCGCATCCGCTTTATACTCTATACCATCACAGTTTTGTCCAAATGCAGTTACAACTTCCCCGTGAATAGGCATGCTCATATAACTAAGGGGATCAGCAGGCTGAGCTACGACACTCTTGACCTTTTGCAACATTTCCCGATCAAAAGTTTTAGGAATATAAGGTTCTAACTCTTTCCCTAAAACAATAAAATCAGTGTTCGTTGTTAACATATAACAAATCCCCTCATCAACCATCAACCCCACGCGCGTTCCCGATACATGCACACCATATAAAAGAACAAATAATACAACACAAATTAATAATTTTTTCACTTCAGAATAATCTATATTTCGCTCTTCAAAATCATATTGCCAAGTATCATCTTTTTCGAAATAACTTTTCCACTGATTCCATTTTTTCGGCATACCATCGCCTCCCGTACTAAGGTATATGCCAAAACAAAATAAATATACTGATCACCATAAAAAAGAGCTGCTACAATCTGAACTTTAGAAGTTCGCTTTTGTAACAGCCCTATTTTAAAACATAATCTTTTGTCGCCGCATATAAATATTGAGTAATATTCCAACGGCCACCAAGTTAGTGGTTAGTGAACTAACCCCATAACTCATCAACGGCAACGGAATTCCCGTAACCGGCATGATGCCAGCCGTCATTCCAACATTCACTAAGACATGGAATGTTAACATTGAAGTGATGCCAACAGCAAGTAATGCTCCAAAATTATCACGTGCTTCATTCGCAACCTTACTACCACGATAAAGCATGATGAAATATAAAATTAGTACAAAAGTAGCCCCAATAAAGCCAAGTTCTTCACCAATAACAGCAAAAATAAAGTCTGTATGATTTTCCGGCAAGAAATTTAATTGACTTTGCGTACCGCCAAATAATCCTTTACCAAATAACATTCCCGAGCCAATTGCAATCTTAGACTGAATAATGTGATAACCTGAACCTAAGGGATCAACATTCGGATCCATAAACACCATAATCCGCATCTTCTGATAATCTTTCAAAAAGTGCCAAAAAATCGGCATACAAGCAATTCCTGCGCCAAAAATAATCATCAGTAGTCGTAAATTTACCCCCGCCGCAAAAATCATTCCAAAGAAAATCGCCATAAATACCAAAGCAGTCCCCAAATCTGGCTGTTTCATGACAAGCAAGAACGGTAACCCAACATATGCGGCAACCGGCAATAAATCTTTAAATGTGTTGAGCTTTCCCATGCGCTTATCAAGTATCGTTGCCAGTGATATAATCATAATGATTTTCGAGAACTCTGACGGTTGCAGAGTAATAGGCCCGATCTGAATCCACCGTTGTGCCCCCAATGCACTCTGGCCTAGCACCATTACAGCTACCAGCATGACAATATTGAAGATATAGAGCGCATTACCATACCTTTGCAATATTTTATAATCAAAATGCAACATAAAAAAAACGAGAATACAATCGACAATTGCAAAAATTCCCTGTCTTTGTACAAACCAATACCGCTCATCACTTGGCGTATTTATATGCGTTGCACTTCCAATAATAATCAAACTAATTGCAACAATCCCCACAACTGCTGCAATTAATGTAAAATCTAGTTTTCGTATTAACCTATTACTCAGCATCTACTCCCATTACCTTCCATTACCTAGTGAATTCTCTAAAACGTCTACGTATTATAATATCATTTCCGAAAATCATATACAAGAGAGAAGTACTACCAGAAAAACCATCTGCAAAGAAAAAAGCACAAATTATTTGTGCTTTTCATCATCTCTTAAACTCAGCGCTATGTTTCATTCGCTCTATCGGAATATTGGCAACTAACGCAACAGAAGAATTATCATTTGTAAATGACACTTCCATATCACGCTCATTAATTTCCATATAATTCGAAATTACTTTAATCATATCATCTTTCAATACTTCCATTAATTGCGGTGAAATATTTGCGCGATCATGCACCAATACTAAGCGGAGACGATCTCTCGCTATATCCTTAGACGATTTTGATTCTTTTCCAAAAATTTTCATAATTGCATCTAACACACTTAGTACCTCCTTCACATTTTAAATATTTTTTTAACTTTATCAAAGAAACCTTCAGGAACAATTTCCATAAACGGAATATTTTCGCCACACAGACGGCCAACAATATTTTTATAAGCTTTCCCTGCCGATGAAATAGGGTTTGTAATGACTGGCTCTCCACGATTTGTTGATGTAACTACCAATTCATCATCAGGAATTTGCCCAATACAATCAATTGAAAGGATTTCATCAATATCATCCATCGTTAGCATATCGCCTTTTTTCACCATATCAGGGCGAATACGATTTACTATTAATTTAATATTATCTTTTTCCGCTCTACCTAATTCACCGATAATTTTATCGGCATCACGAACTGCGGATATTTCTGGAATGGTAACGACAATAGCTGTGTTCGCCGCTGAAATTGCTGTTTGAAAGCCTTGTTCAATACCAGCTGGGCAATCAATAATAACATAATCAAAGTCTTTAATCAGCTCATTACACAAGCTATGCATTTGTTGCGAATTGACTGCTGATTTATCTTTTGTTTGCGAGGTGGGTAATAAATATAAGGATTCATGACGCTTATGACGAACAAGCGCTTTTTTATAGGGAACCCTGCCTTCCGTAACGTCAATCAAATCATACATGATACGGTTTTCCAATCCTAGAAGCAAATCTAAATTTCTTAAACCAGTATCAGTATCAATTAAAACAACTTTTTTTCCTCTGGACGCAAAGCCAACCCCTAAATTTGCAGTTGTGGTAGTCTTACCAACTCCACCTTTGCCCGATGTAACAACAATAATTTCACTCATTCGCTAGCAAACCTCCTGCCTATTCACCATCTCAATAACAATATTCCCATTTTTTATCCGTGCACACTCCGTGGCATCTACAGTTTCTAAATTATCTGGCGCTCTAGCAATTAAATCAGCAATACGGATTTGCATTGCTAACATTTTATCGGCAGTAATGGTTGCCGTTAAATCACCAAATGCACCAGCGTGAACAAGTCCTCGACAAGTTCCTTTAATATCAATATTGCCACCAGCAATAATTTTCGCCCCAGGATTCACATTTCCTAAAATAACAACGGAGCCATTACTAATAATCTCTTGCCCACCACGCACCGTTCTCTCAATGATGGTAATTTCTTTGGAAGCTTTTATAGCTACCTCTTCTGCTTTTAACTCACTGACTTTTGGCACGGAAGCATCCATTGCTCTTAAAGTTAATCCATACCGTTGAAACAGTATAGACAACTCCGCTTCCTGCTCTTTGGTTATTTTTTCGATAGCAACATTCACAATTGTACCTTTACCAAAAAAATCAATTGCCGATTCCAGCTTAGCCTTTAATTGTTTCAAAATACTAGTGAAATCTACTGTTTCATCAAATATTAACTGTAGTCCAGAACGACTACCTTTAAATACAACATCTTCGCTCATCATTACTCCTACTTTACACGCGTAGTATGTCAATAATATAGCTAATTTCGCCTTTTCTTTCCATACTCCTGCTTATATAAAATAAATTATCATATTTATTACTTTAGTCCTGTTTCTTTTTTCGTTAGCGGCTCAATGTGAAATGCAGCTTCTAATATTTTCTTGCCAATTGGCACTGCCGAAGAAGCACCAAAGCCACCTTGCTCAACAATAACAACAACAACATATTCTGGGTTTTCATATGGCCCATAGGCAACAAACCAGCCGTGATCGCTACCATGTGGATTTTCCGCAGTACCTGTTTTGCCTGCAATGGATACTGGAAAATCTTTAAACACACTACCAGCCGTACCACCTTCTAAGGCAACATCACGCAAAGATTCACGAATCAAATTCATCGTAGGCTTTGAAATGTTCAATTCACCCATTTTTTCTGGTGAAAACTTTTTAACAATTGTCCCATCTGGTGCGGTAATTTGACTCACTAAATAAGGCCGATACCGTGTACCACCATTTGCTATCTGACTATATACTTCAGCAATTTGAAGTGGCGTCACCAATTGAAAGCCCTGTCCAATTGCCGCATCAAAGGTTTCTGATAAATACCAATCTTCCTTATATACTTTTTCTTTATAACGACGATTTGCCACGAGTCCATCCGTTTCGTACGGTAAATTAATGCCCGTTACTGCTCCTAAGCCAAACATCCGCGCATATTTTTCCAGCAAGTCAATACCTAAACGATTTCCCATCTCATAAAAATATACGTTATCTGATTTTGCCAAAGCAACCCTAAAATCAATCCAACCAAGCGCTTCACCCTCAGCATTTACCTTGGGAATAATCCAATGTTTCCCTGTGTCTAGGATTTTTTCCTCTGGTGTTACTTTATGTTCTTCAAGTGCAGCTGCACCAGTAACTACCTTAAAAGTAGAACCTGGCGGATATTCTCCTGAAATGACTTTATTATCAAGAGGATGATATGGATTATTATTAATAAAATCCCAATCTTTAGTTGAAATACCACCACCAAACAAATTTGGATTAAACGCTGGTCTGCTTACCATTGCAATAATCTCACCAGTTTTCGGATTCATCACCACCGCAGCCGCAGCTTTTGCTTTCTTATATTCTGTTTTTGTTTGCAAAAAAGCAAGTTGCTCGTCAATTGCTTTTTCGGCAGCTTTTTGAATATTTTCGTCAATTGTAAGCGTTAAATTACACCCTGGAATTGGCTCTTTTTTTCCCAGAATTTGTACTGGCTTACCAGTAACATCAACTTCAACTTGTCCACCACCATCAATACCACGCAATTCTTTATCATAGACTTTTTCAAGGCCAAATTTACCAATAATATCACTGGCTTTATAACCTTGACCTTTACGAGCTTCAAGTTCTGTCTCATTGATTTCACTTACATAACCAAAAATATGCGCACCTAATTCCATATTTATATAATTTCTAATTGGCTGAACTTCAACGACAACACCAGGATAATCATCCTTTTTTTCTTCTAATACTGTAATAATTTCTGGTCCAACATCACTCTTGATATGAATCGGATCAAAGCCTGTATGCTGATTAATTTTATTATAAATATCTTCCTTACTAAGCTTTAGTAAATTTGCTAATCGCGCTACTACATCATCAGAAACCGGTCCTACAAGCGAAAGTAACGACACTGTAAAGCCTGGTCTATTAGACACCAAAAGAGCCCCATTTCGATCATAAAAAAGGCCTCGCGGTGCCATAGCCGGAATTAGTCTTATACGGTTACCATCAGCCAGATTACTATAGTAATCTCCCTCTAAAACCTGCAAATAGCCAAGTCTAGATATCAATGTCAACATGACTACTATTACGATAATAGACAAAGCCTCTAAACGTACTCTAAATTTATTTGCTGTCACCACTATCTCTCCTATAATCAAGAAGTAAGGCACCTTAAAACAGGTGCCTTACTTCTTGATTTATTCTTTCAACAAGGTATGAATCCGATAAATTAGTTTATGTATGGGAAAAGCTAAAATTAAATTATAAACCAATAAAGGAATCATCATATAAATCATATTATTTAATAAGTCAAACCTATATCCCAATAATAACATAATTATTGCAGTTATGAAACTATTCCCTATCGTAGCAATTGCAACTGATATAATTGGTAATAAAAAATGTTCTTTAAAAACTTTTTTTTCAGCCATACCAAAAACATAACCAATTAGCATTTTAGCAAGAATATTCATGCCAACAAAAGTTCCTGACGCCAAATCTTGTAACAAACCAGCAAAAAAACCAATAACAACACCGTGCTCCTTGCCTAACAATAAACTAGATGATACAACCACAGTCAATAACAAATCTGCATGAATTCCATTATAATTAATTTCAGCTAGCACAGTAGACTGTAATATTAAAGAAATAATGAGTACAGCACTCCATACGATACTTGGCTTCATTTGGAACCTCCTGTATTTTTATTTACAGCAGTCTTATCATCTGTAGACCCTACCGGCGGTTGCGTGATTGGCGTTGGTGGTGCTTCACGTGATTTTACAATGACTGAGACCTCTTCTAGTCTTTGAAAATCTACGGACGGTTTTAACACCGCATATTTTAGTAAACCACCATCATCATTGGCGATATTTACAACTTCACCAAGCGAAATTCCTTTGGGATATATGCCACCAAATCCTGATGTTACGATTTGGTCACCTTCCACGATATCAGCATCCCGCGGAATATTTACCATTCGAACCATCATCTTATTATTATTATCGCCAGCGATAATCCCGGCAACTCTCGATTCTGGTCTTTGCACCAACCCGCCAACAGAACTACGTCGGTCTAAAATCAATTGTACTCTTGCCGAATTCTTAACTACACTTATCACATTACCAACAAGACCTTCTGGTGTAACGACAGCCATATCCTTGGTAATTCCATCATCCGCACCACGATTAATCACAATCGTACTCGTCCAGTTACTAGGATCACGCGCGATTACTTTCGCCGCTACTAAATCAAACTGAAGTGCACTTTGCTTATAATCAAGGATATGGCGCAACCGATCGTTTTCAGCTGTAATTTCCGTAGTATTTAGCTGGATTTCTCTTAACTGCGCTACCTCAGACTTAAGCATTTTATTTTGTTGATAAACCGTGGCAATCTCCCAAATAGCAGTCGTGCCTTGGCGAATCCCATTACTTACACTATTCATAATACCTTGAAAAGGTGCCAGCATCGTCATCGTAACTTTTTCACTAAGCGGCAATTGATATTTTCCTTTTGCCGCACCAAAAATTAAAATAATAACAAGTGTAAAAGCTGCAACTAATACATATATTTTTTTATTTGAACTTGGCTCTCTCCGTACTCTACTCATTATTTTAACTTTTTAGAGTTCATCGCAATACGTTTTAAAAGCTCAATACTTTCGAGCGATTTACCCGTTCCCTCACCAACACAAGATAAAGCATCCTCAGCAATGTGTACAGGCATACCTGTTTCTTTACTAAGAAGTATATTTAAATCATGAAGCAAAGCCCCGCCACCTGTCATCATAATACCGTGATCCATAACATCAGCGGCAAGCTCTGGTGGTGTTTTTTCCAAGGTGCTTTTTACAGCATCAATAATTTTTTGTACAGGGTCTTTTAGTGCTTCTCTAATCTCACTTGCTCTGATTGTAATTGTTTTAGGAAGTCCACTCACAAGTCCGCGTCCACGAATATCCATTTCTGGATCACCAGCTGGTACAATTGCCGAACCAATCGTGATTTTAATTGTTTCAGCCGTACGTTCACCAATCATCAAATTATACGTCCGTTTGATATATTGCACGATGGAATCATCCATTTCATCACCACCGATACGAATAGAACGACTTGTTACAATACCACCCAAAGAAATTACAGCAATCTCTGTTGTACCACCGCCAATATCAACAACCATATTACCCGTTGGTTCATGTACTGGAAGTCCTGCACCAATTGCTGCCGCCATTGGTTCTTCGATCAAATAAGCTTCCCGCGCTCCAGCTTGAATCGAAGCATCAATGACTGCTCTTTTCTCTACTTCAGTAATGCCAGAGGGCACACCAACAACCAGACGCGGTCTGACAAACGATTTTGTATTCATTGCCTTGTTAATAAAATACTTTATCATTGCCTGCGTAACATCAAAATCAGCAATTACACCATCTTTTAACGGCCTAACCGCTATGATATTTCCAGGTGTACGACCAATCATTTGTTTTGCTTCTTCACCAACCGCAAGCACTTCCCCCGTATCACGTTGAATTGCTACCACCGATGGTTCACGAATAACAATCCCTTTCCCCTTTACATGTACTAATGTATTTGCAGTACCAAGATCAATCCCCATATCATGCGATAACCCGCCAAAAATATTCCACATACTAAAAATAACTCCCTTCAAATTTAAACAAAAATATCTTATGAAAATGAATCTATCATGCCATTTTCTTTCAAACTACTATACCTATTATCACCGATAATCACATGATCTAACACAGCTATATCCATCAGCTTACCAGCTTTTATTAATTTTTCAGTAACAAATAAATCTTCTTTGCTTGGACTCGGATCACCACTCGGATGATTATGAATCAAAATAATTGAAGCTGCAGCATAGTGAATCGCTTCACGAAAAATTTCTCGTGGATGTACAATTGACGCGCTAAGACTGCCCACCGATATCGTCGGTGTAGCTAATACCTGATTTTTGGTATTAAGCAACATGCTAATAAAATATTCTTTATTCTCATACCGAAGTCTCGCCATCATATAATCAGCAACATCTTGAGGCGCGCGAATCACATACCGTTCATTCGTAGGGTTGGTTGCCAATCGTTTGCCAAGCTCCATGGCCGCAATAACCGTGATTGCCTTGACCATGCCAATACCCTTAATTTTACTAAAGTCGTTTGGTGCTAAATTGGCAATCGAAGCAAGTCCGTTTGCGTTGTACTCACTCAATAATTTTTCTGCTACACGCATAACGGAATCTTCTTTTGTCCCTGTTCTGAGTAATATTGCCAGCAATTCTGCATTACTTAACGCTTGCACACCTCTTGTAAGTAACTTCTCCCGTGGTCTTTCCTCTTTTGGTAAGTCCTTTAACATGAGATGTTTTGCCAAAGTCATAGCAGATTGATACCAGCTTTCTTACAAAGATTTGCTAATTTGTTTAGAGGCAATCCGACAACATTCGTATAACAACCTTGAATTTCTTCAATAAACACAGTAGCAATCCCTTGAATTGCATACGCACCTGCCTTATCCATCGGTTCTCCGGTCGCTATATATTGATCAATCTCTCCACTTGTTAGCTTGCTTAGTTTTACAGTAGTCTTTTCGAAATCACGCCAAACCGTATTACCTTTTATTAAAGCTATTCCTGTATAAACTGTATGCACATTACCAGATAAACTTGATAACATTCGTTTTGCATCTGCTACATTTACTGGTTTGCCATAAACTTCACCATTCATCACGACTATAGTATCTGCTCCAAGGATGATATCATTGCCATCTCGCTTATCAGCTACATCTTGCGCTTTCGCTACAGCATTATTTATTACTAATTGTTCTGGTGGCAACGTTTTACTATTATCCTCTTCAGCCCCACTTGGTACAACGTTAAACTTGCATCCAATCTGATTTAATAGTTCTTGCCTTCTTGGCGATGAGGAAGCTAAAATAATCAACGTATAATCCCCCAATTTCACAAAAATTACACACGTTTAAATAAAAAAACTGCCAATACAACACCCAAAATACTAATTAAGTTAGGGTGGAGTGCAAAACCAAAGGATAACTTAATCACATATAAATTGATCATCACTGGCGATAAATCAAGAATCGCATATTGATGTACCAAATAAGGGGCTACACTTGACAAAGCCGGTATATCCAAGATGATTTCACCAAGAATCCCGCCTAAAACAGCCCCAGTAATAACAAATAAAATCAGAACACCGTAACCTCTTGTTGCATTACCCCGCAATATCTTGCCCTCCAATATAAACAAAAATAGAGTTTTATTCTCTAAACATAATTAAATTCTACTTAAATAAAAAAAGTCCTTGTTAGTTTTAAAATTTTGTAAAAAAAAATAAGTTATTGGAGTATTATTTGTATCTAACTACACGACATTATATCACATTAATTATGTATTAAACCATAATTACATGAAATTATTATGATATCAATATTTACCACAATCTATTATAGTATACAATAAATATTTTTAACGAAAAAGAGTTTTCATTCAATTATTAAAACACTAAATATTGAATGAAAACTCTTTGCAAATTTACAAATTAAATTGACTAAAACTTAATCAAATATCTTAAATAAACATAGATTGTTGATAAAATGATGGTTAGAATCATCATTGGAAACCCAATTTTTAAATATCTTATAAAAGAAATAGTATGACCACGTTCTGCCGCCATCCCCGCTACAATCAGATTCGCACTTGCCCCAATAATCGTGCCATTACCGCCTAGGCATGCCCCCAGTGATAAACTCCACCATAGTGGTTCAAGGTTGTTAACCCCCATCGTTCCCATATCTTGAATAAGCGGAATCATTGTCGCTACAAACGGAATATTATCAAGAACTGAAGATACAATCGCACTTAACCAAAGAATCAGTAAGGCTGTTTCGGTTACATCTCCTCCCGTAAACGCTATCCCATAGGTAGCTATTTGTTTAATAATCCCTACCTCTATCAAACCACCAACTGCAATAAATAAACCTATGAAAAAGAAAATTGTTGTCCATTCCACTTTATCCATCGCATGTTCTATAAAACTGTGATCACGGCTTGCAATTAACAGTAATAAGAAAGCACCACTTAACGCCACCGTAGATGATTCGATATGAAAAGTTTGATGGAAGAAAAAGCCTAGTATTGTAATGATCAAAACTGCTAAACATTTTTTTAAAAGTTTTTTATCTTTCAATTCTTTCGTTTCATCCAGTGACATTAACTCAGCTTTTAAAAGTTCTGTTGTTGTTAAATTTTTACGGTACATCAACGTCAACACGGTTAATACGGCTCCCAAGTTGATGATTGAAATAACAGCGAGATTATCGATAAACGCCCCAAAAGTAAGTTCTTTTACGGCACTACCAATCATAATATTAGGAGGATCACCAATTAAAGTCGCTGTCCCACCAATGTTCGATGCAATAATTTGCATGATTAAATAAGGGATAGGATCGACATGCAATTTATTCGTAATCCCAATTGTTACTGGAACGATCAGCAATACGGTGGTAACATTATCCAGAAATGCGGAAAATACAGCCGTAACAATTGCTAAATAAATCAAAATCTTAACTGGATCTGCTTGCGCTCTCTTAGCTGACCAAATCGCTATATAGTTAAACAAGCCTGTTTGTCCAGTAATTGCAACAATGATCATCATACCAATCAATAAACCTAATGTATTAAAATCAATATGATGAATTGCCGCCTCTTGTGAAATCACCCCCGTGAGAATCATCAAAATCGCCCCAAGCATCGCTACAATCGTCCGATGAATTTTCTCTGATACAATAAAAATATACATTATTAAGAAAATAATTCCTGCTAAAACAGCTATATCCATTTGATACCTCCCTATTATAATATTTATATTATATATTATAAACACTATTAAAGCATAGTATTATTTATAACAATTACAAATAATAATCATAAATAATACTCATAAATAAGTTATTTAATTATTACATCTTTTTAGCTCATGACCTAACTTATCGCGCATTTCAAAAAAACCTTATAGCTCCTCTATCAATAAACTGATCTACCTTGTATTATATTAAATTTTATAATACAAACCTAGCTCTTGAGATAAAAAAGGCTCTAAACCAACTAACTTAACTCATGAACAATCCTGTATATTCACAAAGAACAAAGAGGAGCCTGTTTGAACAGACTCCTCCAAGTTTAAAACCTATTATTTTATATGACGCTCACACGGCAAACCATGTGCTTTTCTTATAAATGACTTAGCCAATAACAGCTAAAACTGCACCAGGTTTAACATTTTCACCAGCAGCAACGTTGAAGCCTTTTAACGTACCATCAACTGGAGCACTGATTTCATTTTGCATTTTCATAGCTTCAAGGATAAGAAGAACTTCGCCTTTTTTCACAGCTTTACCAGCAGTAGCTACAAGTTTCACGATTTTACCAGGCATTGGTGCATTTACTGGAGTATCCCCAGCAGCAACAGCTGTTTGAGCTGGCGCAGCAGCAGGTGCAGCTGCTGGTTTTGCAGGTGCTGCAGGAGCAGTTACTTTAGGAGCCGCAGCAGTTTTTACTTCTTCAACTTCAACTTCATAAGCAGTACCATTCACTTTAATGTTAAATTTTTTCATTTAATATTCCTCCAAAAAATTATATCTAAAATTTATTAAAACGCGTTCATTAAGCGTTGACGACCAGTCATAGACCAAGCAGAAGCTGTTTTAAAGCTAATTGCTTTAACTCCAGCAGGAGATATTGTTATACTCCCAACATTCCCCATCATTTCATGAACAGCAGCTGTAATAACAGCAACTACTTCAGGGTTAACGTCTTTTGCATTGATTTTCATTACGCTATCACCCTTTCTTATAATGGAATATTGCCATGTTTTTTAGCTGGGCGACTTTCGCGTTTGCTAGCCAACATGTTTAATGCAGTAATAATACGAGGTCTTGTTTCAATTGGTTCGATAACCTGATCAACATAACCACGTTCAGCAGCTTTATAAGGAGTTGCAAATTCTTCAATGTATTCTGCAGTTTTTTCTGCAACGTTAGGATCCTTACGGAAAATAACATTAGCAGCTCCCGCAGGTCCCATAACAGCGATTTCAGATGTAGGCCAAGCCATAACCTGATCAGCACCTAAATGTTGGGAACACATTGCAATATAAGCTCCACCATAAGCTTTACGAGTGATTACTGTTACTTTTGGTACTGTAGCCTCGGAATATGCATAAAGCATTTTTGCACCGTGGCGAATAATCCCACCATATTCTTGATCAGTACCTGGTAAGAAACCTGGCACATCCACAAGACTTAAAAGAGGAATATTGAATGCATCACAGAAACGGATAAAACGAGCTGATTTATCTGAAGCATTCACATCTAAACAACCAGCCATTACACTTGGTTGATTAGCGATAATACCTACTGTTCTACCATCAAAACGCGCGAAACAAGTAATCATGTTTTGAGCAAAATGCTCATGAACTTCATAGAATTCACCATTATCAACAAGTGAAGTAATGATATCTTTCATATTATAAGGCATATTAGGATTATCTGGTATTAAAGAATTTAAAGCTTCATCCATACGATTAGGATCATCACCAGTTTCCACTACAGGAGCTTCTTCAAGGTTATTGCTTGGTAAGAAACCTAATAGATAACGAATTTGCTCAATACAATCTTGTTCATTTTCAGCAGCGAAATGGGCAACACCAGAAGTACTATTATGAGTCATAGCACCACCAAGTTGTTCAGCCGTAACTTCTTCAGCCGTAACTGATTTGATAACTGCTGGTCCTGTGATAAACATTTGGCTTGTGTTTTTTACCATGTAAATGAAATCTGTTAAAGCCGGTGAGTAAACTGCGCCACCAGCACAAGGTCCCATAATAACAGAAATTTGTGGAATAACACCAGATGCTAATGTATTTTTGAAGAATATTTCACCATATCCACTCAAAGCATCAATTGCTTCTTGGATACGAGCTCCGCCTGAATCGTTAATTCCAATTACAGGTGCGCCCATTTTCAATGCTAAATCTAACGTTTTGCAAATTTTAGCTGCATGCATTTCACCAAGAGAACCACCTTCAACAGTGAAATCTTGCGCAAATGCATAAACAAGCCGTCCATTTACGGAACCATAACCAGTTACAACCCCTTCACCAGGAAGAGATTTCTTTTCCATACCAAAATTTGTGCAACGATGCGTTACGAATTGATCCAATTCTACAAAAGTGCCTTCATCAAAGAACATATTCATACGTTCACGAGCAGTCATTTTACCTTTTGCATGTTGTTTTTCAATACGATCTTCGCCGCCACCAAGCATAACTTTTGCTTGTTTTTCTCTCATAAGGTCAATTTTTTCTTGAACAGTAGACATTTTATACCTCCTATTAAAATACATATAAAAAGTGTCAAGCCGCTTATAAAAAGCGGCTTGCACTGAGCCCTATCATTCTATTACTAAACTAGTTACGTTGACATAGTTCTACTAAGATACCGCCAGTAGCTTTAGGATGAACAAAAGCAATGCTAGATCCGCCAGCACCATAACGAGGTTTTTCATCAATCATGCGAACACCTTTTGCCATTAAATCAGCAATCGTTTGTTCAATATTATCTACTCTTAAAGCAATATGTTGAATGCCATTTCTGCCACCATTTTTTTCAATGAATTTCGCAATAGGACCATCTGGGGAAGTTGATTCTAAAAGTTCAAGTTCGCTATCTCCGGATGGAATAAAGCATACTTTTACTTTTTGTTCTTCAACAACTTCTTCACCAGAAGCTTTCATACCAAGCATTTCAGTATAGAATTTTTTAGCTTCCTCTAAATTATCAACAGCAATCCCAATGTGATCAACTCTATCAATATTAAACATAAATAACAATCCCCCTCTTATGACTAACCAATAAGCTAAATATTATTTCAGCATATCTTTAATTATAGTATTTACAACACTATATGGATCGTCTATACGGCCTTCAACATCTTTAACAAGCTTGTCAAATTGGCCTGATTCAGTAATTTTACCTAAAACATAATTGCCAATTTCATTTTTTAAAATATTTAGCAATTCATTTTTGGTACGTTCCGTACGCCTCGTAGTCAATTGCCCTGTCGATTTTAACTGTTCATAATGTTCTTCTAAGGTTTCCAATAGTTCTATAACGCCTTCATTTTGATGAGCAACTGTTTGTTTTATCGGCGGACGCCACTCTTTATTCTTATTGCCATCTAAATCAAGCATCATATTTAATTCAATATTAAGTTTGTCAGCACCTTCTCGATCGGCTTTATTAATTGCAAAAACATCGCCAATTTCCAAAATACCTGCTTTGATCGCTTGGATATCATCACCAAGTCCAGGTACTAATACTACTAAAGTAGTATCGGCTGCACTTACAATATCAACTTCAGATTGTCCTACACCAACCGTTTCAATAAAAATAATATCTTTACCAAAAGCATCCATAATTTTTACTGTTTCTGCTGTTTTTCGCGACAATCCACCTAAACTACCTCTTGTACCCATACTACGAATAAATACGCCTTCATCTAAGGTCAATTCATTCATACGAATACGATCACCTAAGATTGCACCGCCAGAAAACGGACTTGTTGGGTCAACTGCTACAATACCAACTGTTTTTCCTCTTCTACGAAACTCTTTTGCAAGCTTATCTGTCAATGTACTCTTTCCAGCTCCAGGAGGACCTGTAATGCCAAGTACAAAGGCTCTACCAGTGTGCGGATATAATTTTCTCATTATATCTACTGCGTCATCATGTTCATTTTCAACTGCAGTAATCGCTCTCGACAAAGCTAATCGTGAACCATTCAAAACTTCCTTAGCTATATCCATTTTATCGCACCACCCTATGGCATGCGTTGCCTTTTGGGCAACGCACAGTCCATAACATATCATATATTTACTTATTTAACGTTAGCTTTGATAAATTCAACAATTGCACCTGTTGTTGTACCAGGCGTAAATACTTCAGAAACACCCGCTTCTTTTAATGCTGGAATATCGCTATCAGGGATAACGCCACCACCAATAACAAGTACATCATCCATACCTTTTCCTCTTACTAAATTAACTACTTTAGGGAAAAGATGAGGATGTGCTCCAGATAAAATGCTCATTGCAATTACGTTTACGTCTTCTTGAAGTGCAGCTTCTGCGATTTGTTCAGGGGTCTGACGAAGACCTGTATATATTACCTCAAAGCCAGCATCACGAAGTGCACGAGCTACTACTTTAGCTCCGCGGTCATGACCATCTAGGCCAGGTTTTGCTACTAATACTCTAACACGTTTTTCCA
>Ga0316600_10000522_pt1 | contig 18441 bp, 19 predicted proteins | sample OWC_soil_day5_CT_FD_207652 | JGI IMG/M metagenome (GOLD analysis project Ga0316600, IMG submission 207652) | Wetland soil microbial communities from Old Woman Creek delta, Ohio, United States - OWC_soil_day5_CT | ecosystem: Environmental > Terrestrial > Soil > Wetlands | place: USA: Ohio... | reverse complement strand
GTCGACGCCGAGCTGGAAGAACGCCGCAAGCGCACAGAGCAGGAACAGGCCGCCCGCACCGAGGCCGACAAGCAGAAGGCCGCAGCCGTACGCAAGGACAACTGCCAGCGTGCCCGCGAGCAACTGGCCACCCTCGACAGCGGCCAGCGCATCGCCCGCGTCAAGGCCGACGGCGAGCGCGAGATCCTCGACGACGAACAGCGCGCGAAGGAATCACGCCGCGCCCGCGACGTCATCGCCAGCGAGTGCCGCTGAGGCACCTCACTTCGCGTCAGTGGGCTTCTCGGCCTTGCCGCGCTTGTAGCGCTGTCGCCTCGCCTCTTTGGGGTCGACACGCAGCGGCCGGTAGAGTTCCACGCGGTCGCGCTCGCGCAGGGGCGTGTGCCGCGGCTGCTTGCGCCCCCAGATGCCGGCCTCGACCGATTCGGGCGCCAGACCGTGGCGCTGGCACAGTCCGCTGGCGGCTACCGCCTCCTCAAGCCGCGCGCCCTCGGGCAGGGTCAGCTGCACCCGATCGCAGGTCCCGGGCTGCGGGCAGTAGACCACCTCGATGTTCGGCATGGGCCCTTCAGCGCGGGCCGTACACGCCTTCAGCGCGGCTGACGAAGGATTCGACAAAGGTGTTCGCCACGCGGTCGAAAACCGGGCTCAGCACCGCTTCCAGCGCCTTGCTGGCAAAGGCGTAGCGCAGGTCGAATTCGATCTTGCAGGCCTGCGCGGGGCTGCCGGGCCGGCCCAGCGGAAGGAAGGCCCAGGTGCCGTCGAGCAACGAAAACGGGCCGTCGACCAGCTTGACAATGACCCGCTCTCCCGGGACGTGTTCGTTTCGGGTGGTGAATGCATGTTTGACGCCGGCATAGGCCAGGCCGATGCGTGCCGTGACACCATCGACGTGGCGCTCGACAACCGCCGCATGATCACACCAGGGCAGGAAGCGCGGATAGTCCTCGATCGCCGTCACCAGTTGGTACATCTCGCTCGGGGAGTACCACAGCAGGACCGACTTGTTCACGTGCTTCATACAATGGAACGAATTCTAGGGGCCCCAGTTTCCCCGCGACCCCATGTCCGATATCGCCGAAAACCGCCGCGCGCGCTTTGAGTACCACATCGAGGAGCGCTACGAGGCCGGCATCGTCCTGCAGGGCTGGGAGATCAAGGCCATCCGCGCCGGGCAGGTGCAGCTGACCGACGGCTACGTGGTCATCCGCGATGGCGAGCTCTACCTGATCGGCTGCCGCATCAACGCGCTGCGCAGCGCCTCGACGCATGTGCAGCCCGAGGCCGACCGCACCAAGAAGCTGCTGATGCACAAGGAAGAGATCAAGCGCCTGGTCGGCAAGGTCGAGCAGAAGGGATTTACCCTGGTGCCGCTGAACCTGCACTACAAGGACGGGCGCGTGAAGGTCGAGATCGCGCTGGCCAAGGGCAAGGCGGAGCACGACAAGCGCGACACCGAGAAGAAGCGTGACTGGGAGCGCGAGAAGGGGCGCTTGATGCGCCACAAGGTGTCGTCGAAGGCCTGAGGCGTAGCAGGGTTTGCCTGGGCTGGAACGAAGCGGATTGTTCCATTTCAATCCGGTGCGATGCGCCGCACACTTCGCCCTTTCCCCAAGCTCAGCGGCCGACATGTTGCGGCGGCATGTCTGCTGGCCGCGTCGCCCGCAGCCTGGCCCCAGCCGGCGCCCACGCTGACCGACAGTGTCGTCATCAGCGGCGGCGGCGTGCAGCGACGGGCCTTCGAGACTCCCTACGCCATCAGCGTGGTCGATGCCGAGGAGTTGCGTTCGGCCGGGCCGATGGTCAACCTCTCGGAATCTCTGAGCCGTGTGCCCGGCATCGTCGCCAACCTGCGCAACAACTATGCGCAGGATCTGCAGCTCAGCTCGCGCGGCTTCGGCGCGCGTGCCACCTTCGGCATCCGCGGGCTGCGCCTGTACACCGACGGCATCCCCGCCACCATGCCCGACGGACAGGGCCAGGTGTCGCACTTCGACATCGCCGGTGCGCAGCGCATCGAGGTGCTGCGCGGCCCGTTCTCGGCGCTGTACGGCGCCAACTCCGGCGGCGTCATCTCGCTGGTCAGCGCCGCACCAAGGGGCAACGCCTACAGCCTCGATGGCGATGTCGGCAGCAATGGTTTGTGGCAGGCGCGGCTGGGCGTTGAATCGCTGCTTTCCGGTGGCTGGAACATCCGTGTGCAGGCCAGCCAGTTCAACACCGACGGGGTGCGCCCGCACAGTGCCGCCCAGCGCACGCTGGGCAACCTGCGCCTGGGCTGGGTCGGCGATCAGGACACGGTGACGCTGCTGCTGAACAGCGTCGACCAGCCGGCGCAGGATCCGCTGGGCTTGACGCGCGCGCAGTTCGACGCCGACGCGTTCCAGACCACACCGCAGGCCGTCTTGTTCAACACGCGCAAGACCAGCGGCCAGACGCAAGGGGGCGGCAGCTGGCGCCACCGCTTCAGCGATGCCGGCGCGTTGAGTCAAAGCGTGCTGACGCTGTATGCGGGCCAGCGCGACGTCACGCAATGGCAGCCCATCCCCCCGGCGACCCAGGCCAACCCGCGCCATCCCGGCGGCGTGATCGACTTCGGTCGCGACTATTCCGGGGCCGATGCGCGGCTGGTCTGGCGCTGGGCCCGGGCCGCGCTGATCGCCGGTGTCGCCAGCGAGCGGCAAAGCGAGGACCGTCGTGGCTACGAGAACTTCGCCGGCGGCGGCGCGGACCAAATTCTGGGCGTGACCGGCGCGTTGCGCCGCCAGGAATCGAACCGCGTGCGCAACAACGACCTGTATCTGCAGGGCGAGATCGAGGTCGCGCCCAGCGTCATGGCCACGCTCGGCCTGCGCAGCGGCCGCCTGAAGATCGACACCGAAGACCTGTACCTGGCAAATGGCAACGACTCCGGCTCGCTGTCCTACGGCTACAACACGCCGGTCATCGCTCTGCAGTGGCTGCCGACACCGTCGTTGAACCTCTACGCCAGCGCGGGCAAGGGATTCGAATCGCCGACGCTCAACGAGCTGTCCTATCGACCCGACGGCGCCACCGGCTTCAATACCTCGCTGCAGCCGCAGACAAGCCTGCAACTGGAGCTGGGTGCCAAGTGGCGCGAGGATGCGCTCGGGCTGGGCGTCGAGGCGGCGCTGTTCCGTGCCGACACCGACGACGAAATCGGCGTGCTCACCAATGCCGGCGGCCGATCCACCTTCCAGAACGTCGGCAGCACACGGCGCAGTGGCGCCGAAATGGCCCTGCGTTGGCAGCCGCTGGCGACGTGGCGCGCGCTGCTGGCGCTGACCTACCTCAACGCGGAATACCGGGACAGCTTCCAGACCTGTGCCGCCGTGCCCTGCCTAGGCCCGACCGACCGTGTCACGGTGCCGGCCGGCAACCAGATCGCGGGCACGATGGCCCGCAGCGCATTTGCCAGCCTGGCCTGGCGCCCGCTGCTGAACACCGAAATGGCCGTCGAAGTGCGCTACCAGGGCGAGATGCCGGTGAACGACCGCAACAGCGACTTCTCGCCTTCGGCCACCGTCACGGCGCTGCGCCTGAGCCAAAGCATCCCACTGGGCCCGGGCGTGCTGTCGCTGCTGGCACGGGTCGACAACCTGTTCGATCAGGTCTATGCCGGCGCGGTGATCGTCAACGAATCCAACGGTCGCTACTTCGAAACCGCGGCCGGCCGCACAGGCTTGCTGGCGCTGCGCTGGCAGGCGCCGTTCTGAGCCCGGTGCACGGCGTGCGGCCGCGGCATCACGAACCCTTGCCCAACCCCAGGCGCTCGACGTTGAGCCTTTCCGCTGCAAAGGTGGCACGCATCGAACGACCATAGTCCTCCGGCCCCAAGTACGCCAGCTCCTGGTCGTAACGGGCCAGCTCGGCGATGTGTGCCGGCTCGTGCATCGCGGCCTTGAGTGCATCGTGCAGCACACGCACCACATCGGCATGCATGCCGGCGGGTCCCGCCAAACCATAGGGCGACATGGCGACGATGCCGTAGCCCAGTTCCTTCAGTGTCGGCACCTGCGGCCAGCGGCCGGAGCGGCGTTCGCCGAAGGTGGCCAGCAGGCGCAACTGGCCGTTGTCAACATAGGGGGCGAAGCCGGTCGAGTTGACGCCAACCATCACCTGGCCGGAAGCCACGGCGATCATCTGCTCGGCCGTGCCCTTGTACGGCACATGAACGTAGGTCAGCGAACGCTCGCGGAACAGCTGGTCCATGACCACATGCGGCGTGGTGCCGACGCCGTTCGTCGCCACGCTCAGCCGGCCGGGGTGCGCTGCCGCCCAGATGAACAAATCTTCGACACTGCGCAGCGCGCTTGACGCCGGCACGACGATGCCGAAGGTGACACCGCTGATCTGGATGATCGGCGTGGTGTCGCGGATCGGATCCCAGCCGACCTTCTGGATCCACGGCGCGCGGAACACCGGCTGCGGCAGTTGCGCGATGGTGTAGCCGTCAGGCGCTGCCAGCTGCAGCACTGGCATGACCAGCGTGCCACCGGCGCCGGCACGATTTTCGATCAGCATCTTGTGGCCAAGCTGGCGACCGGCGGCTTCGGCCAGGATGCGCATCGTGATGTCGGTCGCCCCGCCGGCCGGCCACGGCAGCCACAGCGTCACCGGTCGTGACGGAAAGCGCTCGCCGCCCTGCCCCCACACAGGCGCATCGAGCGCAGAGCAGGCGCCTGCGGCAAGCAGTCGAAGCAGCGAGCGGCGGCATGGCGATGTCATGGTGTCCATGCTTCAAGCGGCGCCGGCAGGCCGCTTGCTCAGCGCACCGAAACCGCGTTGCGGGTCGTAGCCCCAGCTGGCCAGACCAAAGCACAACAACAAGGTACCCAGCACGATCCATGGAGACAGGCCCGCGTCCTTGCCATAGAGCGCGAATCGCAGCCACTCAACCGCATGGGTAAAGGGGTTGAAGCGCGCCACCTGGTAGATCCAGCCGGCGCCGGACTCTTCGAGTTTCCACAGCGGGTACAGCGCGGTGGACATGAAGTACATCGGGAAGATGACGAAGTTCATCGTGCCGGCAAAGTTCTCCAACTGCTTGATGTGCACCGACAGCAGCAAGCCCAGAGCGCCCAACATCAACGCGGCGCTCACCGCCGCCAGCAGCACCATCGGCGTGTGCGTGCCCCATACCGGCAGCGCGGTACCCAACAGCGCTGCGACGACGACGAAGGCCACTGCCTGGGCGAGCGACAGCACCGCGGTGGCGCACAGCTTGGAGAAAAGGATCCATGGCCGCGGCAGCGGCGCGGTAAGCAGCAAACGCATCAAGCCCATCTCGCGGTCATAGACCATGGCCAGGCTCGACTGCATGCCATTGAACAGCAGCACCATGCCGACCAGACCCGGGGCGATGTAGACATCATAGGGAATGTAGGTATCGTAAGGCTCGACGATCGACACGCCGAAGACATTGCGAAATCCGGCTGCGAAGACTGCCAGCCACAGCAGCGGGCGCACCAGGGCCGAGGCCAGCCGCCCATACTGACGCGAGAACTTGAACAGTTCGCGCATGACGATGGCGCGCAACGCCTGCAGCGCGTGTGGGATCACAGCCGGGCCTTGCAGAGTTTCTCCGGCGCATCGGCGCCGAGCGTGTCGAGTGCATCCTTCGGGTGCAGCACGCCTTCCTGCGGCGCGGTGGCGACGACTGCGATGCCATCGCTGAGCAACATCGGCTGGCGCAACTGGCCGTCCCACGGCCTCAGGCTCAGGCTCACGCCTTTCGAGCCATCAACCTGCGAACTGGACAGGCCTTGCGCCAGCGCCGCCGGGCTTTGCACGCCCGGCGCCACGGCCGCGGCCACCACCAGCTTGCCGGCCATCCATGCAGCCCAGTCGTAGGGTGCCATCGGGCGGGCGGCGGCCTTGGCAAAACGCCGACTGAGCTGTGGCGCGCCAAAGCGCTCGAAGCGCGGCGACCAGGCCACGGCCACCAGCCCTGCATCGCCGACCACCGGCCGTGGCAGGGCGGCCCGATAGGGCAAGCCAACGGCGAACTCGCCGTCGCTGTCGACCACCCAGACCACGTCGTAGCTGCCCTGGGTGAGCAGCAGCGGGTTGGCGAATTCGCGGTCGCGAGGGTCGGCCGACAACTTGAATGGCCGACTGGCCACCAGCTTCAGGCCATGGCGCCTGATCGATGCCTGCGCGGTCGCAGCACGTTCGACATCGTTCGGGCCCGTGAGCAGCAACACCTGCTGCCAGCGCCGCGCCGCCAGGTACTGGGCCAGCGCATCGCTGCGCATGCGTTCGCTGGGCAACACATGCCACAGGTTTCGCCGGCAGTCGGACTGGCGCAGGCTGTCGGCGGCGGCACCGATATTCAGCAGCGGCAGCTTGGTGGCATCGGCTGCGGCCAGCAACCAAGGCGCCGGCAGATCGGCCACGATGACCGCCGCGCCGGCACGCTCGGCCTCGAGGGCGGCGGCCTTGGCCGCCGCGGCATTGCCGATCTCCAGCACTTCGAGCTCGAACTTGTGGCCGGCGGCGTCGAGTTCGAAACGGCCTTCGGCCAACCCCGCTTTCAGGCCGTCGGCTGCCGAGCCGCCGGGTTGGCCCACCGCGGCGCGCTCCAGTCGCCCACGTTCCAGGCGTGGGTCGTCCATCGGCAGCAGCAGGCTGAGCTTGAAGGTGGCCGCCTCAGCCGGCCAAGCGGCCAGTGCCAGCAGCAGAGCGATGAGCTTCACTCGACGATGACGACGGAGTGCGGTACGCGGCCCACCTTGATCGTCTTGGTCGCCTTGGCCTGCGCGACATCGACGAAGCTCAGGTCGTCGGACAGGCCGTTGACCACCAGCAGGGTCTTCTCCGCGTGGTCCAGCGCCAGCCCCCAGGCGCGCTTGCCGACCAGCACGGTGTGCGTCACCTTGCGCTGCGCCACGTCGACAAAGGCAACATGGTTGGCGCGGCCGAGGCCAACGAAGGCCCGCGTGCCGTCGCGGCTCATGACAATGCCCACCGGGGTGATGTCGGCAGCGCGCGCACCCTTGATCTCGAACTGCAGCGTGCCCACCACCGCCCGGCTGCCCGTGTCGATGATGCTGACGCTGGCATCGAGTTCGTTCGTCACCCACAATTGCTTGCCGTCGGGGGTCATGGCGAAGCGGCGCGGACGTTTTCCGACCTTGATGTTCTTCAACAGAGTGGCACTGGCCACATCGACGACATGCACCATGTTCGCGACTTCCGAGGTGACGTAGACGGTCTTGCCGTCGACACTGGTCTTGACACCTTCGGGCTCCTTGCCGACCTCGATCGACTTCAGCGTCTTGCCATTGGCCGCATCGACGAAGATCAAGGTCGCATCGTCCTCCTGCGACACGTACAGCGTCTTGCCGTCTATTGACAGGTCGAAGACCTCGGGGTCCTCGCCCAGGGAAATGCGGCGTGCCGACTTGCGGGTGGCAACGTCGATCATGTCGGCCTGGTTCGACTCGCTGCAGGCCACCCACAACTGTTTGCCATCGACCGACAACTGCATGTGGCGCGGCCGCTTGCAGGTGGCGACGCTGCCGAGCAGCGCCTGGGCCTTCAGGTCGACAACGCTGATGGCGTGGTCCTTTTCGCTAGACACGAAGGCCACGCCCTGCGCCGTTGCGACTGCCGCGCTGGCAGCCAGCATCAGCGCGACGAGTATCGAGGCCGATCCATGGGGTTGAGTCAGCATCTTTTGTCTTTCGTCCCGATCAGGCGGTTGCGCCGATGAAAGCTTCTTCCAGGTTGACTCCGCCCAGCAATGCTGTGACTTGCGCTGGCAGCCCGTCGGCCAGCACCCGCCCCTTGTGCAGCACGATGACCCGATCGGCGTCTTCGGCTTCCTGCACCAGGTGCGTGGCCCATAGCACCGTGGTGCCGCGCGACCGCACATCGGCCACCACGGTGGCGCGCAGGTCGCGCCGCGACTTTGGGTCCAGGCCGACCGTGGGTTCATCCATCAACAGCAGCGCCGGCCGGTGCAGCAAGGCACGCACCAGTTCCACCTTGCGCCGGTTGCCGCCGGACAATTCACGCACCGGCCGCGCCAGGTCGTCGCGCAGGCCGGCCGCGACGCACCCCGACTCGATGCGCTGCGCAGCCTGCGCACGCGGCAGCCCGTGCAGATCGGCATGAAAACGCAAGTTGCGCTCAACACTCAGATCCAGATCCAGCGCCATCTGTTGAAAGACCACGCCGATGTGCGCCAGCGCGCGCGCGGTGCGATGTCGCAAGTCGAGCCCGGCCACGCGCACTTCGCCGGCATCGGCAGCGAACAGCCCTGTGAGAACCTGGAAGAGCGTGGATTTGCCGGCACCATTGGGGCCCAGCAGCACGGCCAGGCAGCCTGCAGGCAAGGTCAAGGACAACTTGTCCAATGCCGTGCGGTTGCCATACTGCTTGGTCAGCAATCGGACATCGAGCATGGGTGCGGCCGAATCGTTCATCGCCTGTGCAAGGCTACTTCGACGGACCCCAATTGTTGACCTTGCCGATGTAAGCCCAGATGGCTTCCATTTCATCAGGCTTGACGATGCCCTTCCAAGCCGGCATGGCGCGCTTGCCTTCGTTCACCGACTTCAGATAGCGCTCCTTGTCGTCGCGCGGAAAGGTGCGCAAGTCGAAGTAGGCGCCGCTGCTGCTCACCAGGTTGATGCCGTGGCAGCGCGCGCAAAAACTCGTGTAGAGCCTGCGGCCGGCCTCTGGGTCGGCCTCCGGCGCTGGCGCCTGCGAGAACACGTTGCCGGTGAACAGCACCAGCAACGCCAACAGCCCTCCCTTCACTGCGCCAGGGCGAAGGTCCAGACCGACCCGCCCGCGGGTATGTTCGCCAGTTCCGGGTCACCGGCAAGCGCACCATAGACCGTGGCCGAACCACTGGTGATGGTGACGTACTGCCGCCCGTTGCGCTCCCAGGTGATGGGCAGCCCGGTAATGCCCGAGCCGGTCTGGAAGCTCCAGACCTCCTTCCCGCTCTTGGCATCGAAGGCCTTGAACTGCCCGGTCTGCGTGCCCACGAACACCAGCCCGCCGGCCGTGGACAGCACACCCGACCAGTTGGGCGCCTTGCTGGGTGCTTCCCAAAGCTTCTTCTTCGCCACGGGGTCCCAGGCCACCAGGGCACCGCGATTGCCGTCTTCGGGGGAGATGAATCCACCGAGTTCCAGCCCCAACCACCAGTTGGGGCCATCAGGCTTGGGTTGCTTGACGTACTTGATCTTCATGCCCAGGTTGATGGTGTTGAAGTACGCCACCTTGCGCACCGGGTCGAAGCTCATCGGCATCCAATTCTTGCCGCCGAAGGCGCTGGGCCAGACCTCGATGAAATCGGTCTGCTGCTCGGTCTTGCGCACCTCGGCGGTCATCGGCGTGTCGATCGGCTTTCCGGCCGCGTCGATGCCACTGGCCCAGTTGACCTTCTTGGCGAACTGGGTGCCGGAGATGAACTTGCCGCTGGTGCGATCGACGACGTAGAAGAAGCCGTTGCGGTTGGCCTGCATTAGCACCTTGGTCGGCTTGCCGTCCAGGGCCAATTCACCCAGCACCAACTCGTTGGTGCCGTCGTAGTCGTAGGGGTCGCCAGGCGAAAACTGGTAGTACCAGACCATCTCGCCGGTGGACGGGCGAATCGCCAGCACCGAGCAGATGAACAGTGAAGCACCGCCGCGCATCGCGGGATTCCACGGCCCACCGTTGCCGGTGCCCCAGTACACCAAGTCGAGTTCCGGGTCGTAGGTGCCTGTCAGCCAGGTCGGGCCGCCGCCAGTTTCGGCCATGCCCGGCTTCCACGTGTCGCCGCCCTTTTCGTTGGGCAGCGCAGTGGTCCACAGGTGCCATTTCTTCGCGCCGGTCTTTAGGTCCCAGCCGTTGATGAAGCCGCGAGTGCCGTATTCACCGCCGCTGATGCCGGTGATGAGCACGCCGCCGGCAATCAAAGGCGCGTGCGTCATGCTGTAGCCAAGCTTATAGTCGGCCGCCTTGCTCTTCCAAATCTGTTTGCCGTCGGCCATGTTGATGGCCACCACATGCGCATCGATGGTGGTGCGGTAGAGCACGCCATCCAGTGCCGCCATGCCGCGCGTGTGGATGCCGCAGCACAGGTAGCCGGCAACGTCGGCCGGTACCTCGATCGGCGTCTTCCATTTTGCCCGGCCGGTGAGCGCATCGATGGCCATGGTGTGGGTGTGGCTGGCGACGTACATCGTGCCGTCGATCAGCAAGGGCTGGCTCGACGCATTCGCCGAGTTGTCGAGGCTGAAGTTCCACACCGGTACCAAGCGTTTGACGGTGGTGGTGTTGACTTGCTTCAGCGGCGAATAGCGCTGCTGACTCCAGCCCATGCCGTACGTGTTGACGCTGTCGGTGGTGACGGCATCTTTGCGCAGGTCTGCAATCGTCTGCGCCTGACTAAACGTGCCGCACAACAGCACCGACACGGCGACCAGTCGCTTCAAGGCAAAATACATCATCTCGTCTCCTCGGTGGCATTAGAGGCGTCGCCGCTGCCAGCGGCGAACCACGGCGAACCTTACTCTCGGTGCCTGCCACGCCCCAATCTGGTACTTTCCCTAGCGCAGAACTGTCGCGCTTCAGCACAATCCTGCGGGCACTGCGGACATCATTCATGGCCTTGCAACAACCTCGACACCATGCGCCAGCGATCGCTGCCACAGCCATGGCGCCGAATCTGTTCTTCAGCACTGCGCCTCAACGCATCGGTTTGGCGCGGCAGCGCTTCTTCGATGAGGGCATCCGCCCCACGGGTCTGGTGCCGGATGCGGTAATTCAATCCTGGATGCGCTGTGTCCAGGCCGACCGCACCGTGGCGGAGTCGATCAGCTTCACGCCTGTCACGCGCAGCCGTATCGACAGCGCAGTGGCACGCAACCGCCTGCTCTTGGACGCCGGGCACGAAGACCTGCAGCAGCTGCAAATCGTGCTCGCCGGCACAGGCTGCAAAGCGATCCTGACGGATGCCCACTGCATCGTGGTGCACTCCACGCACACATCGCGTGAAGACGGAAACCTGATGTGGCTGGCCGGGCGTGTCGGCGTGGACCTGTCAGAGGCCAGCGTCGGCACCACCGCGCCGGGCATGGTGGCGCTTTCCGGGCGCAGCTGCACGGTGTATGGCGCTGAACACTTTTTCGACGTGAACAACGGCCTGCAGTGCGCGGCTGCACCCATCCGCGATGTCCGCGGTGAGCTGATGGCGGTGCTCGACCTGTCCTGCGAGGCGCGAGGCTTCCAGTTCGACGCCGCTGCCCTGACCCACGTGTTCGCCACCGCGATCGAAAACCGCCTGCTCACTCGACAATCAAAGCCACATGTGCTGCTTCGTTTCCAGGCCGGCCCGCAATTGCTGCACACACCGCTCGAAGGGCTTGCGGCGATCGATGAGACGGGGCATTTGATGTGGATCAACGCCGCCGGCCGGAGTTTGCTGCGAGCGCCGCAGTCAGGCAACGACCGCACCCACGTGGAACAGTCGTTCGGCCTGAAGCTGCCTCGACTGATGGCTGCCGCACGCGCCAACACGCTACTGCAGCATCGACTGCCGAATGGCTTGCAACTGTACGTACAGGCGCAGACCAACCTGCGCCAAGCGCATGCGGCTTGGCCGCTTTCGAAGCCGCGAGCAGTGCTCGCCGAACCAGCACCGGTGGCCGCAAAGCCAGGACCTTTGCCTGCTGCGGCCCGCCGCGACGATGGTGCCAAGCTGCGCGAAGCCAACCTGCATCTGATCGCGACAACCCTTGCAGCCTGTGGTGGCAATGTGTCGCGCGCCGCGCGCGAGCTGGGGGTGTCGCGAGGACTTGTCTACCGCCACCTCAAGTTGGCCGGCACGACGCCTTGACATGGTCGACCCGACAGGCTGCAAGCGCCCACGAGTCAAGTCGTCCAGTTCACCGAATCCAGCGCGGCGCTCAGGTCGGCCTGCAGATCGTCCGCATCTTCCAACCCCAGCGAGAAGCGCACGAGCGTGCCGCGCCAGGCCGTTCCCGGGCGGATGACTGCGAAATCGTAGGGCACGACCAGGCTCACCGGCCCCGCCCACGAATAGCCCAGCTTGAACAGCTTGAGCGCATCGATGAAGGCGTGCACCTTGCTGCGCTCGTGGCGCTCGTCGAAGACTACCGAGAACAGACCCGCCGACTGCGTGCACAACGCCGCCCAATGGGCGTGACCCGGCGAGCCCGGCAAGGCCGGGTGCAGCACCTGGCCGACCTGCGGCTGCCGTTGCCACCACTGCGCCAACGTGCGACCGGCAGCGTCTTGCGCGGCATAGCGCAGCGCCAGCGAGGGTAAGGCGCGCAGCACCGACTCGACATCGTTCATGCCCACGCCCCAGCCCATGCGCATGTGCGTGCCTTTGAGCCGCAGATGCAGTTCATGGTCGCGGGTGGTCACCGAACCCATCAGGACGTCGCCGCCGCCGGACGGAAACTTGGTCAAGGCATGCGCGCTGATGTCCACGCCCAGACCCTCGCCCAGCTCGAAGGCGTTGAAGGCCACGCCCGAGCCCCAGGTGTTGTCCAGCGCGGTGAGCACGCCCTTGTCACGCGCCACGCGCACCAGCTCTCGCAGATCGGGAAATTCCATCGTGATCGAGCCCGGCGCCTCCAGCCACAGCAGCTTGGTGGCCGGGCCGATCATCGCCGCCAGCGCGGCCGTATTGGCCGGGTCATAGAAGCGCAGTCCGATGCCCCAGCGCGACAGCTCCTGGCGCGCCAGCTCCTTGCCCGGGCCGTAAGCGTTGTCGGGGATCAGCACCTCGTCGCCGCTTTTCAGCAGGGCCATGTCCACCAGCGTGATCGCCGCCAGACCGCTGGGCACCAGCAGCGTGTGCGCGCCGCCTTCCAGCGTGGCGATGCGCTCCTCGAGCAGGAAGCTCGTCGGCGTGCCGTGCAGGCCGTAGGTGTAGCCGGCCTTCTCCTTCCAGTCGCGTGCCTGCAGCGCGGCCACGTTCGGGAAGATCACCGTCGAGGCCTTGAACACTCCGGGCTGCGGCGCCATGAAACCGGCTGGCGGCTGGTAGGCGTGCTGGATCAGCCGGGTGCTCAGGGCCTTGGTCTCGGACATGGTTTCCTTCCAGATGTTCACAAGGGCAGGCCGACCAGGTCGTGTCCCTGGGTGCCGACGATGCGGGCGCGCGTGAACTCGCCCACCTTCAGGGTCTTGGACGCCTTTTCGGGCGGCAGCAGCCGCACCAGGCCGTCGATTTCGGGCGCATCTGCATAGCTGCGGCCGACGCCGCCCTTGCGGCCCAGCGCCGGCGCATGGTCTACCAGCACCTGCATGGTCGCGCCGACGCGCTCCTGCAGCTTGCGCGTGGACACCTCTTCGGCCAGGGCCATGAAGCGCGCGCGCCGCTCTTCACGCACTTCGGCCGGAAGCTGGCCGGCCAGCGCATTGGCCGCGGCGCCCTGCACCGGCGAATAGGCGAAGCAGCCGGCGCGGTCGATGCGCGCTTCGCGCAGAAAGTCGAGCAGCGCCTCGAACTCGGTTTCGGTCTCGCCCGGGAAGCCGGCGATGAAGGTCGAGCGCACCACGATCTGCGGGCAGAGCTCGCGCCAGCGTGCCAGCCGCTCCAGGTTGCGCTCGCCGCTGGCCGGCCGTTTCATGCGCTTGAGCACCTCGGGGTGAGCATGCTGGAAAGGCACGTCCAGATAGGGCAGCACACGGCCTGAAGCCATCAGCGGGATGATGTCGTCGACATGCGGGTAGGGGTACACATAGTGCAGCCGCACCCAGGCGCCGAAGCCTTCGGCCAGCCCGCCGAGTTGCTCGCACAGGTCGAACAGCCGCGCCTTGACCGGCTTGCCGTCCCAGAAGCCGGTGCGGTACTTGACATCGACGCCGTAGGCGCTGGTGTCCTGGCTGACGACCAGCAGTTCCTTCACACCCGCCTCGAACAGGCGCTGCGCCTCGCCGAGCACGTCGCCGATCGGCCGCGACACCAGGTCGCCGCGCATGCTGGGGATGATGCAGAAGGTGCAGCGGTGGTTGCAGCCTTCACTGATCTTCAGGTAGGCGTAGTGCCGTGGCGTGAGCTTGATGCCCTGCGGCGGCACCAGGTCGGTGAAGGGGTCGTGCGGTTTCGGCGTGTGCTGGTGCACCGCGTCCATCACCTCCTGCGTGGCATGGGGGCCGGTGACGGCCAGCACGCTGGGGTGCATCTGCCGCACCAGGTTTCCGCCGTCGTCGCCGGCCTTGGCGCCCAGGCAGCCGGTGACGATGACGCGGCCGTTGCCGGCCAGCGCCTCACCGATGGCGTCCAGGCTTTCCTTGACGGCATCGTCGATGAAGCCGCAGGTGTTGACGATCACCAGGTCGGCGCCGTCGTAGGTCTTGCTGGTGCGGTAGCCCTCGGCCTGCAGTTGCGTGAGGATCAGCTCGGAATCGGTCAGCGCCTTGGGGCAGCCCAGCGAGACGAAGCCGATCTTCGGCGCAGCGGCCTCGGCGGGCGGAAGCTTGGAACTCATCTGCGGGATTGTCCCGCATCCCGCCAACCGCCCCAGGCGATGCGCCGCTTCAGCGCTTGCTGCCGGGCAGGCCCGGGATGCCCTGGAACAGCGTGCCGGCCTGCTTGGCCATCTGTTCCTGCATCTGCGTGAACAGGTTCTTCGATTGCTCCAGGTAGGTGCCCACCAGGCCCTGCATGGCCGTGCCTTGCCCCGTCATGAACTGCGCCCACATCTCGGGGGTGAAGGTCTTGGCATCGTTCAGGCCCATGCCTGACGCCGCGAAGCGCTTCTGCAGTTCGACGAAGGTCTGCAGGTTTTTTTCCAGGTATGCGCCCATCATGCCCTGCATCGAATGGCCGTAGAAACGGATCATCTGCGCCAGCATCTCCGACGAGAACATCGGCACGCCACCGGATTCTTCGTCCAGGATGATCTGCAGCAGGATGCTGCGCGTCAGGTCCTCGCCGGTCTTGGCATCGCGGACTTCGAAGTCCTCGAGCTTCAGCACCATGTCCTTGACGTCGGCCAGCGTGATGTACGAGCTGCTGCGCGTGTCGTACAGGCGGCGGTTCGGGTACTTCTTCAAGACGCGCGGGCCGCTGGCGGAGGCTTCGACAGGTTCTGCGGCGGCAGCGCGGCGTTGGGCTGGCATGAGATGAAGCTCCAGTAGGCAGACGGCTTCATTCTAGGTTCGGCCTCGACGCCCCGCGGCGGGGGTTTCCCTGTCAGAGCCGCGCGGCCACGCGCGCTGGGGCACAAACGCCTCGGCGTGTTCAGGCCGCGCATCGTCAACACGGTCGTCGGTGACCCCCTGGGATTTGGCCGACGAGGGGCGCGCCATGAATCTGGTGCGTGCTCCTCTTCGTCACGGCCTGTCTCGCCGCGCAGTGCGTCGCATTTGCACAGCCGGCGGCCCTGCGCGCCGACCCCTGGCCGCGTGACGTCAGCCTGCCGAAGGCGGCGCTACTGCGCTACCAGCCGCAGGTCCTCGAGCTCGCGCACCTGGTACGGCAGCAGCCGTGACCGCAGCGGCACCACCATCACTGTGCCCAAAGCCAACGCGCATGCCGGCGGCGGCGTCAGACGCCGATCTACAGCGGCACTTCGAAGCGCTGGCCGCGTATCGAAAACACGGCCGTCTTCTGGCGAACCTGTTCCAGCTTAAGCTCCGGCCCCAGGTTGTTGCCTTCCTGGAACACCTGGCCGTTGATGACCACCATGCGCGCACTCGCCTGCGGCGAGTAGACCGAGCCGCCGACGACCAGTGTCGGCACCTGCTGCCTGAGCTCCGCGGGCAACTCGGCCAACGTCGGCACCCGCGCCGGCGGCGCTGCAGGCTCGGCCTTGGGCGGCGGCGCGACCGGCTTCGGTACGGACACCGCCGGCTTCCGCGCCGGCGAAGGCTTGGCCGGCACCCTGGCGCCCACCGTGGTCTTGGCCTCGGCGAGAGGCTTTGGAGTAGGCGGCCCGGGCTGCACGGCGGGCTGCGCTTTCGGCACGGACAACGCAGGCACCTGAACGGGCGGCACAGGAGGCTGCGAAGGCACAGGTGGCGCGACGGGTGCGGGCGGCGGCGACACGACCGTCGGCGGCGCAGCGACCGTCGCCACAGGGGGCACCGTCCGTACGGACTCGTCGCGAGCCAGGAAATACCACGCCGTTACCGCCGCTGCCGCGAGGCCGACACCGAGACCGAGCCAAAGTGCAGGCGACGGCCGCGGCCGCTGCACTTCCGCATCCGACACGCTCAAGGGCAATGTCTGGGCACGCAGATCCGGCACCGAGCCGCGTTCGCGCTCGGCGTCAGCCTTGCGCAGCGCTTCGAGGATGTACGACATCTAGGCTTACCTCCCCGCCTGCTGCTGCGAGGTCGCGGGCGCGCGCAGGGTGTCGAAGACCCACAGGCCGGCAGCGAAAAGCGCCGCGCCGGCGATCACGCCCAGACCCAGTGCCGCGGCGACGCGCGTGCGCACCGACCGCGCTCGGGCACGCCGGCGCCGCGGCGGCATCTCGCCTCGGACCTCGGCCGCAGCCTTGTCGAGGATGGCCACGTCCACCTGCGGCTTGCCGCTGGCATAGGCGCCCAGCAGCGCGCGGTCGCACAGCAGGTTGATGCGCCGCGGCACGCCGCGCGACAGCCCATGGATGCGCTGCATCGCGGCCTCGTCAAAGGGCAAGGCGCCCTTCAGGCCCGATACGCTGAGCCTGTGGTGGATGTATTGCGCAGTCTCCCGCGGCGTCAGTGCGTCCAGGTGGTAGCGGGCAATGACGCGCTGCGCCAGCTGCTCCAGTTCCGGACGGGCCAGCATGTCGCGCAACTCGGGTTGGCCGATCAGGATGATTTGCAGCAGCTTGCGCTCGTTGGTTTCCAGATTGGTCAGCAGCCGCAGTTGCTCCAGCACCTCGGCCGACAGGCTCTGTGCCTCGTCGATGATCAGCACGTTGTTCTGTCCCACGCCGTGGGTGCGCAGCAGGAACTCGTTCAGTGCGGCCACATGGTCGCGTGCGGTGAGCATCCGGCCGGGCTCGACCTCGCGCGAAAGGCGGAAGTCCTCGCAGATCGACTGCAGCAGTTCCTCGGCCGTCTGTCGCGGATTGAAGATGTAGGCCACGTTGCAGCGGCGGGGCACCTGCTCCAGGAAGCAGCGGCACACCGTCGTCTTGCCGGCGCCGATCTCGCCTGTGAGCAGCACGAAGCCGCCACCACCGCGCACGCCATACAGCAGGTGGGCCAGCGCCTCTCGGTGGCGCTCGCTCATGAACAGATAGTGCGGGTCGGGCGCGATCGAGAAAGGCTCGTGCTTCAACCCGAAGAACTTCTTGTACATCGCGCCAAGGATAGTCCCTGCGCACAGCCGTCAAGCCGTGACGACCGCCACTGGCACGCTCCCGTCGTGGCGTTTCACTCGCCCCGGGCCGACGCAGCAGCCCGGCGCGTGTCCAGTCCTACTTCGAGGCCTGCTGCTTGCCGGCCTGGACGCCTTCGTTGAAAGCCCGCTGCTGCGCGGCGGCCTGGCGTTGGCGCTCCTGTTCGGTCAGATAGCCCGCCCCCGCACCGATGGCGGCACCGGCCGCGGCCCAGGCCCAGTCGCCGGTGATCGCGCCGACCGCGACGCCCGCGGCCGTGCCGATGCCGGCACCGGAAAGCGTCGACTGCTGAGAGGCCGTCATGTTTGAACACCCCGCCACGGCCAAGGCGGCGGCCAACGCGGGAGCAAGGATCAGGTTGCGGTTCATGGGGTGGTTTCCTTCGTTCGGGTGAGCCGGGTCAGCGCTTGCAGGGATAGGCCTCTGCCGCATAGCGGAACAGCGCGTCGATCGCGCCGTCGTTGTTGTATTGCGGCCGCGCCTTCAGCCAGGTGACGAAGCCGTTGGCCACTTGCGTTCGCGTCACCGACGGCGTCGGCGGGCAGACAAAGCGGTCGGCCGCCGGCGTGGCCGACAGGAAGTAGCCATACGCGCCTGCAAGCACGCCATGGCAGAAGGCCACGGCTGTGACGTGATCACTGGCCGATGCCGGCGTGGCGCAGACGCGCGCCAGTTCAGCCGCCGTCTGCAGGCGATAGTGGTCTTGGGCCGAGGCCGATGCGGAAGCCGCCAGGACAAAGCCGGCGACGACGAGCGAGATTCGCATGATGTGCCCTTGGATCAGTTGGAGCTTCCAAATCGTAGCAACAGTTTCGGCCGTTTCCAGCCCCACACATCACGGCGGGATTCGCGCGCGTGGTTGATCCAGGACAAGCCGCAGCGCCTGCACACAAGAAGAATCTATGCCAGTCACGAGGAGTTGCCATGTCCACCGCCAAGACCCGACCTTCCCTGCCGCGGCGCCCCGCGCGCGCGGCCGTGCCCGCAATCCCGACTTTCGAGATGCTCGATGCCACGCACCGCGAGGTGATGCTCACTCTCGAGCGGCTGCAGCAATGGGTGGACCAGTTGGGCGCGCAGGACGTCAGCGAGGTGACGC
>Ga0316600_10000521_pt1 | contig 18463 bp, 18 predicted proteins | sample OWC_soil_day5_CT_FD_207652 | JGI IMG/M metagenome (GOLD analysis project Ga0316600, IMG submission 207652) | Wetland soil microbial communities from Old Woman Creek delta, Ohio, United States - OWC_soil_day5_CT | ecosystem: Environmental > Terrestrial > Soil > Wetlands | place: USA: Ohio... | reverse complement strand
CGCGTGGCTACAAAATCATTCTTACTATGCCTGAAACAATGAGCGTAGAAAGAAGAAATCTATTAAAAGCATATGGCGCTGAGGTCGTTCTTACCGATGGGGTAAAAGGGATGAAAGGGGCAATTGCCAGAGCAGAAGAATTGGCAGCTGAAACGCCAAATTCCTTCATTCCTTCACAATTTACTAACCAAGCAAATCCAGCAGCTCATAGGGGAGCGACTGGACCAGAAATTTGGGCAGATACAGAAGGCAAAGTGGATATCTTCATTGCTGGTGTTGGTACTGGTGGTACATTGACTGGTGTAGGTGAATACTTAAAATCTAAAAATGAAAATGTAAAAGTAATCGCTGTAGAACCAGCAACTTCCCCAGTATTATCAAAAGGCACTGCTGGCCCTCATAAAATTCAAGGGATTGGTGCAGGTTTTGTGCCTGACACATTAAATACAAAAGTTTATGATGAAATTATCGCTGTTGAAAATGAAACTGCATTTAAATTTGGTAAAGCAGTTTCGCAAGCAGAAGGTGTATTGGTAGGTATTTCTTCTGGTGCTGCAGTGGCGGCAGCTGTAGAAGTTGCAAAACGCCCTGAAAATAAAGGTAAAACAATTGTTGTTTTACTACCAGATACAGGTGAAAGATATCTTTCTACACCTTTATTTGCTGAATAATTTTAGCTCACAATTTCTTCATCAATAAGAAACGGAGTTGCCACAGAGTTTAGCTTTGTGACAGCTCCTTTTCTATTTTTTTTATAAAGGAAAATGAAGTTTTTGCGAGAAGTTTTAGCATAAGAGGTGAGGCCTAATGAAAAACATAAAGCGTATTTGTTTTTTAGGTAAAGGCGGTATTGGTAAATCGGTGATTACTGCTAATGTAAGTGCAGCCTTAGCAAAGCAAGGCTACAAAGTATTGCAGGTTGGTAATGACATTAGTTTGAGTTCCACACTAGTATTGCGCGGTGAAGTAGAAGTTACACCTGCATTAGAGGAATATCGCAAAAAATATATGATTAAAATAGAAGACTATATTATAAAATCACCATCAGGGGTTTATTGCCTTGAATTGGGCAGTTTGGAACCAGGCGTGGGTTGTATGGCGAGGGGAATTCATATCATTGATGAAATGTTAGAAAGCCAAGGGGCAATCGACAATCTAGATTTAGATTATATTTTGTATGATATTTCTGGGGATATTCCTTGCACTGGTTTTATTTTGCCGATGCGCGATGGCGTCATGCAAAAATGTATCGTGGTGACGAATAGTAGTTTTCCTGCACTTGTAACAGCCAATAGTATGATTGCTGGCATTGTACGGGCGAGTAAACATAAGATATTGCCGATTGGCTTATTGGTGAATTTTGCGGACGTCTATCCGGCAAGAACTCAATTAACGGCGTATGCAGAAGCCATTCAGTTAGAAGAGATCGCTTATTTGGACTATTTTCAAAAAATTGAGTATAGTGAACTTGCTGGTAAGACTGTGCTCGCGGCTTACCCCGATAGCGCAGCAACCGAGGCAATGATGAAGCTTGCAAAAAAAATCATTGAGGCGAAGGAGCATTGTGTACCGAAACCGCTAGAACGAAAAGAATTGCTAAATTGGCTTAGTCAGTGGAAACAGAGATCATTGGCGCAGAAAAGTGGTATTATTGGTATTGATGATTCGAGTAATATTTAGTAGATAGGATGCGTTGATATGTTAGACGTTGCAATTCATCATGCAGTCGTAATTGACACAGAAAAAGGTATAGAGAAAAAAATGAATATCGGCATAAAAGATGACAAAATTGTACGTTTGACGACCGATACTTTGATTGCAACGAGAGTAATCGAGGCGAAGAATCTCATTGCGAGTCCGGGCTTTATTGATGTGCATGGTCATGTGGATGGTTATGCCTATAGTGGAGAACTATCGGCTTGTCAGGGGATTACAACGACCGTTGGCGGTAATTGTGGGCTCAGCCCAGTGGATATAGCGGATTTTTTTGCGAGACAAATGCGCGATGGTTTTGTAATCAATCAAGCGGAATTGATCGGACATTCTTTTTCACTGCGGCAAGCCGTTGGCATAGCAGATCCTTATCGTCAGGCCACGCCAAAAGAGTTTGTGGCAATGGAAGAGCTCACGCGCAAGGCACTCCAAGCTGGCGCTTGTGGCGTTTCGTTTGGACTAGATTACTCACCAGGGGCATCTTTCGCTGAAATTACGGCGCTCGCGAATGTATGTGCCGAGTTTAATCGCATCATGCCGATTCATACGCGACTGTTTACGCAAAATGATTTATATTCTTTGTTTGAGGTATTGGCAGTAGCGAAGCGAACGGGTGTTAGGCTATTAATTTCACATTTTGTTTATCAATATGGCACAGGGATTATGGAAGAAGCACTCAATATTATCGATCAAGCAATTCAGAATGGAATTGATGTCAAAATAGATAGTGGGATGTATACGGATTGGACAACCTTTATCGGTACGGCAACGTTTGATGAACAAACGATTGCGGATAATGAAATGCGGTTTAGCGATATGATAGTGGCAAGTGGTAAATACATCGGAAAACGATTGGATCGCCAGCTTTATCTGAATATGCGCAAGGACTATCCCAATGAGTCGGTGATCTGTTTTATGGGGAATAAAGCGGAGATTTATACAGCATTAAAGAAAAGTTATGCAATGCCGTCATCGGATATTGGAACCTATAAAAAAGGGGAAGGGCATCCACAAATTGCTGGTTCATTTCCTAAATACTTTAAGGAAATGGTGAAAGAGCGTCGTGATTTAAGCTTGATTGAAGCGGTGACTAAGGCGACTTTGCTACCAGCAAAAACGTTTGGTTTTGCCCATAAAGGCGTCATTAAAGTCGGCAGTGATGCTGATATTACGTTATTTGATTTTGAGCATTTAGCAGATAAGGCTGATTTCCCCGATCGAGGTAAACCAGATGCGAAGCCAACGGGGATAGAATATGTTTTAGTCAATGGCAGACTGGTCGTCGATCAAGGCAGATTTACAGGAAAAAAAGCTGGGCGAATCGTTAGGGGATAGTTTAATGCATAAAGTGCATGATAAAAATATACTTTATATTGTATCGATACAATCGATGTTTTCGCGTTGACAGTTAAGCTGCTGAACAATAAAATATAGTTTATAACAGCGTGTGTTTAAAAAAACACATAATTATAAAATACAGTATTTGCTTTAGACAAATTTATACTATAGCTTTAAGGGGAGTACAATATGTTAAAACAAAAAAGAGTAGCAGCAATTCATGATATTTCTTGTTTCGGTAAATGTTCGTTAACCGTGGCTTTGCCAATTCTTTCTGCATCTGGAGTAGAATGTAGCGTCGTGCCGACAGCTGTATTATCTACACATACCGGTGGATTCACTGGTTTTACCTATCGCGATTTAACTGCAGATATTACGCCCATTGCCGAGCATTGGAAAACATTAGACCTTGTGTTCGATTCTATTTATACGGGCTATCTTGGTTCGTTTGAACAATTGGAGCTTGTATCAAAGTTTTTTGATGATTTCAGAAACGAAGGTAGTCTAATCTTGGTTGATCCAGTTATGGCGGACAATGGCGTACTTTATCAATCGTTTCCACCAACATTCCCAGAAGGAATGAAAAAATTATGTGGCAAAGCCGATGTGATCGTTCCCAACATTACCGAAGCTGTGTTAATGCTTAAAGAAGAATATAAAGAAGGTCCATATACGAAAGAATATATTAAAGATTTGCTTAAAAAATTAGCAGACTTAGGACCCAAACAAGTGGTGTTGACTGGTGTATATTTTGATGATAAAAAACTAGGAGCGGCAACGTATGATAAAGAAACAGGCGTTGTTGGCTATGCATTGGCTGATCGTGTAGAAGGCTATTATCATGGTACTGGCGATGTGTTTGGCAGTGCATTATTGGGCTCGTTATTAAATGATGTTGCATTAGATGAAGCAACGCAAATCGCTGTAGATTTCACAGTGAAGAGTATTGAGTGGACAAAAGCTGCTGGTACTGATATTCGTTTTGGGGTAAATTTTGAAGCGAATTTGCCAAGTCTGATGAAAGCGCTAAATTTAAAATAATAATCGTAAATTGCCTAAATGCTAGGGCAAAATAAAATGTACCCTATAGTGACACTGATTTTTCGTGTCTAACTATAGGGTACATTTTATTTTGTATAGGAAGCTATTTTAAAATAAGAAGAAAACAATCGCCGAAATTGCAAAGTAAGGCCCATAGGCGATGGGATCACCTAGTCTATTTAGTTTGCTTAGCAGTAAAATTGCACTGACGATACCACCGCTGATAAATCCGAAAAACATGGTTAGAAATAATTTATCGCTGCCAAGCCATAAGCCGAGAACAAAGAGCAGTTTGATATCGCCACCGCCAATCCCGCCCTTTGTTAAAATCGCTAGCAGCAATAAACCTCCGCCACCTAGCATACCGGCAACTAAGCGATTCAAAAAATATGCTGGTAAAAATGGTGAAAAAACAAAAGCAAACAAGATCAATACAAGTAGAATCTTGTCTAAGATTACGTGTTGTTCAAAGTCCATGATGCTGATGAATACCATAAATGTGATGAACACCCAATACACGATAAGTTCCATAGCCGTTACTGCATAATGTGATGTTAGAAGATATAAGGGGAAAATGGAAAAAATAAAGTATATTTTTTGCTTGAAAGCAGAGGTCTCTAGTTTTGCTGGTTTTTCTAGGATTGCTACTTCGTTGGCTAAACAATATTGCATAGCTGTTGATGCTATGTGACTTATGAGGAAAACAAAAATAAAAAGAGTAAAAATCATAAGAAAAAGTGCAAGGTTATCTGTCATTGTACGGCCACCTCTTTAATGAAAAATGAAAGTAAGATTTTTCTCATTGTATTACAATATATGGTATTTGTATATAGCATTAATCATTAAATGAAGTAGGACTAAGGAGCCGGTTTATTTGATGATTAATGTTATTTTGTAATGCATAGAATGCAAAAAAATCCTATTGTTTTCGATAAATTACCTGTATTTTAATATTAAAATATCCAATAATATTATTTTTTTTACATTTGAAATACTTGTATGTTTTGTAAAATTAAGTTATTATTAACTTAATTGGTAAATAATTCATATTTGTTATTGCAAGTTAAAAGAATAGTGATTGTTTTATACGTAGTTAGCAAACTTATCGAATATAAGGACGCAAAGCCGTGGGTCTAAAGACCTGTTCTATGACTGCCTGGCTGCATAATAACTTATGTACAAGTTTGTTGTATATGTGTTTATGCAGTCAGACATTTTTATATGTAAAAGAAAAATGATCGATAAAGAGTGGCATTATGTAATGTGAAGTTTTTTAAGAGAGTATATAAATATTCAAAAAATGATTATTTGCATTTATATTTTGGAATGGGAGGATTTACTTTGAATTTGCCTGAAATACAAAGAGATTTAGGGGGAAAACTAGAAAAAATGACATCAAAGCAACTTATTTTGCTGGCTTTGTTGGCAAGTTTGATTATAACTGTAGTCATCTATTTTTATTTATCAGGTTTAGAGAATAAAGACGTTCAAAAGGCTCATAAGCTGAAGAATGTAGTTGTAGCGACAGTCGATATTCCAGAAAGAACAATGATTCGCGAAGAGATGCTGAAAACAGTACAAATGACGGAAGACGTTGTACAGGCAGATGCTATAACCGATTTTAATGGTGCAGTAGGAAAGATTGCGAAGCTAAAAATTTTGCAGGGGGATGCATTAACAGAAAAAAAATTATTTACCGAAGGTAAGATGGAAGGCTTTATTGGCGCTATTCCTGCGGATCGAAGGGCAATCTCTATTCCAATTACAGATATCACAGGTATCTCCGGTTTTGCAAAACCGGGAGATTATGTAGATGTTATTTTGGTCAGTGATAAAATGCAGAAAAATACGGTTTCTGGTGAAATGTTATTGCAAAATATTCTCCTGCTGGCAATTAATAAAAATGGTGATGTTCCTGATGGGAAAAAAGATGAAAAAAAAGAACAAATGGCAACGGCCACGTTAGCAGTTGCTCCAGAAACTGCTGTGCGACTTGCGGCAGCGCAGGCGCATGGGACAATATACTTGGTATTGCGACCTTTTAAACCGCAAGATAACTTTATTTTAACAACAAGTTTTTCTTATCATCAAGCTGGACAGGCAGCGACAGGTGAAACGGCACCGGCTACCGCGGTTACACCACAGCCGGCGCCTTATTATCCTATGCAGACTAGCTATTCTCCGCTGGAAACAACAAGAGCCGATATACCGGTAGTTAAGCCATCACATAGTATAGCTGTTATTCGTGGGAATTCTGTGAATACAGTTGAAGTACAATAAGGAGAAATACGAATGAAAAAAACACGAAAAGTATGTGGAATGGTATTTTTTTCTTTATGCTTTATATTTTATATGACAAGTTTTGCAATGGCACAAACCAATCTTTTTATGGATACGAATCAGTCATCTTATCTTAGTGCCGGTAGTGAAATTACGCGCGTTGCAGTTGCAAATCCAGAGATTGCGGATGTAACAGTGATTTCAAAGACGGAAATGCTTGTCGTTGCTAAAAAAACGGGAACGACTACTTTATACATATGGACTAGCGATGGAATGCGACAAGAATATGCAGTCAGTATTCAAGACCATGATACACAAACTGCTACAGAGATAGAACAAATGATAGGCTACCCACGCCTTAAAGTGGAGAAAATTGGCAATAAAATATTATTAAAAGGCTCTGTTATAAATCAACTGGAAAAAAACAGAGCGGAAAAAACAGCTGAACTGTATGGTGCTAAAGTAGTAAATCTACTAGAAATGACCCATCCTTCCCAGGTTCGGATTGAAGCTAAGATCTTAGAAATTTCTACAGATAAAGTGAAGAAACTAGGCATACAGTATGCAAATGCTTCTAGTATTGACACAGATACGGGCATTGTAACCATCGGGACTACAGGGTCGTTTGGCTTTGGACAGACTTTTTCAAATTCAAGAGATACATCTACATCTAAACTTGGTGGGTATGCGGATATTAATGCAACTTTACAGGCTTTGATTACCAATGGCGATGCAAAGGTTCTTTCTCAGCCAAGTATGGTTACAATGAGCGGTGAAAAAGCCAATATCTTGATTGGTGGAGAAATTCCGATTCCTATGAGTAATTCGGATGGGCAGATCACGGTAGAATGGCATGAATATGGGATAAAACTAAATATAGAACCTCAGGCAGATGAAAACAACAAAATTACGAGTAAAGTCAATGCCGAAGTGAGCTCGCTCGACAGTTCTTCCTCCGCAGCGATTAATTTAAGTAATGGTTTGTCTATTCCTGCCTTGAATTCGCGCAAAGCGGAAACGGTAATTAGTTTAACATCTGGGAGTACGATGGTAATTGGCGGACTTGTCAGTTCTGCGGAAGGCAAGCAAATTACGAAATTTCCGTTTTTAGGAGATTTACCGATTTTGGGACATTTTTTCCGTAGTACAGTAACGTCAAAAGAGAAAAAAGAAATCATTATTTTGGTTACACCAACACTTGTTGATGAAACCACTCCGATTAATATGTCTAAAGAAATGAAAGAACTTTTAAATAAAGCGGATACAGAAAAATCGGATGATACAAAGAAAAAATAAAGCGTGGTGAAAGCAACGTGGATGAAGAAATCAGAAACGGCATACTCATTACGGTGTTCAGTACGGCTTCAGCCGTAGGAAAGACACTTCTGAGTATCAATATGGCAGCAGAACTAGCGAAAACAGGATATAAAGTCTGTGTTGTTGATTTAGATTTACAATTTGGTGATGTTTGTAATTATCTGCATATTTCACCGCAAAAGACAATTTATGATGCGCAAATGGCGATACAAAAAAATATAAATGAATTTGTTGCAACTGACTACACTACAGTTTATCAATGTAAAGAACTCGAATTTTCGGTTGTAGCAGCACCTCTTAACTTGGAAGAAGCGTACAATATCTCTACCCAAGCAGTAAGCGCTTTTATTTCTAGCCTTCGTAATACATATGATTATATTGTTTTAGATACAACCGCTGCATTTAGTGATTTAAATTTGGCGGTTATGGATCTTAGTACAATCATCACCTTTGTCGGTATTGTAGATTTTATTCCAACGATTAAAAATATGAAAGTAGGCTATGACACCATGCGAAGCATTGGTTATGAAAAAAATAAGATTCGTTTTGTACTCAATCGTAGTAACTCAAAAACACATATTGAATTGCAGGATGTGGAACAGCTTTTAGAAGAAAGTTTTTATCATGTGCTTCCCAATAACTTCTCGACAGCGATTGAGTCGATACATAAAGGGATTCCACTGGTGGTTGACAGTGAACGGACGACATTGGGACGGAGTATGCAGGATCTGGTTGCTAAATATACAAATCGTTTACAGGAGACGAGTAAGCCAGATGCATCGTTATCCTCATGGGTGAAAAAGTTATTTAAATAATATACGGAAAGGAGCAAAAGAGCTATGCAGGAATATCGTGTTCTTCTGATTGAGCAAAATCGTATTATGATGGAACGATTATCGAGCGTTGTAAAAAATACGAAGGGATTTCAATTGGTTTCCCGCTATCAAGATCCGCGGGAAGCTTTGGGGCAAGGTGGTGTATTTGTTCCTAACCTGATTTTATTGGATATAGATATACTGGAAAATATACAGTTTGTTCGTGAGTTTGTGCGTGCTTTTCCGCAAGCGGGCATTTTATGTTTAAGTGATCAGTGGAATGCGCAGGCCGCCAGCACCGTTGTTAAAGCTGGAGCTAAGGGGTATCTGATTAAGCCGTTTACCAGTGAAGAACTGATTGCTGCCGTGGATACCTTTGGAAAAAGCGGTATGGGAATGCTCAGTGAGATCATGACATTTTTTAGCCCAAAAGGGAAAAGCGGAAAAACGACACTGATTGCGAATTTGGCAATGGCTTTGGCAAAAAAAAGCGGACAAAATGTTGCGATTATTGATGCAGATTTGCAATTTGGCGATATGGCGGTATTTTTCAACCTAGATCCGCAGAGTACGATTGTAGAAGCAGTAAGGGATATTAATTTTTTATCACCGATTACGCTCAATTCTTATTTTATGCCGATAACAGATAAGGTTAGGGTACTTTGTGGTACGAAACGACCGGAATTTGCCGAAAGTGTAAGCCCGCAGGCTTTTACCGATATGCTAAGCATGGCGAGAAGTCTTTTTCGTTATATATTGATTGATGTTCCGCCCGCCTTTAATCCGATTTCTGTAGCAGCAGCAGAAGCTTCAAATTCTGTCTATATTGTTTCAATGATAAGCGGTGGTTTTGAGGTGAAACATACAAAACGTGCGCTAGATATTTTTAAATCTTGGTCTGATTATGAAAAAAAAGTAAAGACGATTTTTACACGTGTAGAGCCCTGTAATCATGAGTCACAAAGACGCATTGAAAACCAGCTAGAATACCCTATCAGTTGTATTGTACCGAATGAATATTTGCTCGTTTCGGCAGCAGCGAATAATGGTCGTATGGCTGTGGATATAAAACCTGAGTCGCCGCTGGCGCAAAGTATTGATTTGCTTGCGTCAAGGATTTGCGGCAGACAGCATAAGGTGGGATAGTCATGCTGATTGTAGCTTTACTCAGCGGTATGCTAGCGTTTTTACTGTTTTTGCTTTTAATTGAATATTTTACGCGCGGCAAGACGAAGATTTCTCGCAAAGTTCGCCGTTATACAGGAACTACGGCAGAGATCGACTATGCTAATAAGAAACCTGATTCCATTGAAAAATTCATGAAATTTATTCGCTATATGGGACTTAAAGTTCGTGGAACACCGCAGACCAAGGGGCTTGAGACCAAAATGCAACAGGCTGGTTTGCCACTTTTGGGTTCAGAGTTTTTGGTTATCATGGGGGTTGTCGCACTTGTTTTTGGGGTAATGGGTATGATGGTTACCTTGAAAATCCTTTATGCTGTACTGCTTGGAATTTGTGCACCTATTGTATGTTTTTTGTATCTTAACATTCGGATTGCTAGGCGGCGTGTGGCGGTTAGCAATCAGCTTGGCGATGCACTCTCGATGATGTCGAATGCGATGCGTTCTGGCTTTAGCTTTATGCAGGCAATGGATTTGATTGAGAAAGAAATGAAACCACCGATTTCCGTGGAGTTTTTTAAGACGATAGCGGAAATACGGCTGGGTGCCGATGCCGAAACGGCACTTTTGAATATGGGAAGAAGGGTGCAAAGTTCTGATCTTGATCTGGTTATCACGGCGGTGCTGATTCAAAGGCAGGTCGGAGGTAATCTGGCGCAGATTCTTGATACGATTGCTGGTACCATCAACGAACGCATCAAAATGAAGCGTGAAATCAAGACATTGACAGCCCAAGGGAGACTTTCTGGTTGGGTGCTGGCGGCATTGCCTTTTGGTGTGGGCGGACTACTTTCTATCATCAATCCTAGTTATTTAAAACCATTGTTTGATGAACCTATGGGCCAAATGATGGTAATTGGTGCGCTTATCTTTGAACTCATTGGATTTCTCATTATTCGTAAGATTGTTATGCTAGATGTCTAAAACCTATAGAAAGGTTTTTTACATAAATAAATATTTATATAGGGAGGAATTTTCATGTTGATGTATTGGAATTATTTTAAAGCACGTTATTTAGGGCAAAAAGGCCAAGGTATGGTGGAATATGCTCTTGTCCTTGCTTTTGTAGCAGCGGTAGCTGTTGCTATTGGTACCTCTGGAGAATTGAAGACGGCAGTAAGTAAAGCATTTACTGATGTTAAAGCTTTATTCCCAGCGGCAACAACAAAATGATGATGAGGGACTTTGATTAAATTTTTATTATGTAAAAATAGTAGAAACTGAAATATAGAATAGGTATTTTGTTTTTACCAATAAGGCCTCTTGATTTTTTTCAAGAGGCTGTTTCTTCTTTACGAAATATCATCTAGCACTGGAGGTATGTTCATGGATACTTGCAAAAGCCAGCAAGGACAGTCTGTTATAGAATTTGCACTTGTTTTACCTATTTTTTTATTTATGTTTATCGGGTTTGCTTATACTGCACTGCTTTGTCATGACTACCTTACATTGACGACGATAGCGCGTGATAGTGCCAGAGCGGCGACGGTTGGTGTGGATGAAGCGACGATTCGCAGTCGATATAGTACGCAAACTTTTTTGACCGATGTTTATACTTGGGATGCATCTAAACCAGCAGATTTTACTATCACTAGTGCAACTGAAGATGCGAATAATGCTTCGGCAGGTAATCGGGTTACAATCACGCTCACGGCACATTGCAATGTGTCTAGCCCTATTAAGGGATTTTCATTACCACCAACAATTCAATCATCGCTTACGATGCACAAGGAGTGAAAATCATGTCTTTATTGGAACGATTAGGGAAAAAAGAAGGACTCGATGAACAAAAACCGATTTTTGCCGGACGAAAAAACGCGGCAACGGAAGATCAATATCAGGAATTAAAACTGGAAATTCATCGCCGCATTGTAGATGAAATGAGTATGGAACAGCAGAAGATTCTTACCACTGGGCAGCAAGATCGGCGTGAAGTCGAAACGATTATTGCAGAGTATTGCAATCGGGTTTTGGATGAAAATCCTTTTGCGGTTCCGCGCGGCGATCGAACGGCGATTCTTGCCGATGTGCTCGATGAAATGCTGGGACTGGGCCCGATTGAACCTTTGCTCAAAGATGAAACTGTAACGGAAATCATGATCAATGGACCGAAGCATGTGTTTGTCGAACGCATGGGAAAGTTGCATCTTACGAAAGTACAGTTCCATGATGATGGCCATCTCATGAATATCATTGAACGGATCATTGCACCGCTGAGACGACGGATCGATGAAAGCTCGCCGTTGGTCGATGCCAGACTAGAAGATGGGTCACGTGTCAATATCATCATTCCGCCACTATCCTTAACAGGGCCTTGTGTGACCATTCGTAAATTTACCAAAGACCCACTTACCGTCGAAAATCTGATCGGCTTTGGTTCTGTAAGTGAGGATATGGCAACTTTCCTGCGTGCTTGTGTAGCAGCTCGTCTCAATGTTCTCGTATCGGGGGGAACTGGCTCTGGAAAGACAACGACACTCAATGTATTATCTTCCTTTATTCCTTCTGATGAACGCATCGTTACGATTGAAGATGCGGCAGAACTTAGGTTGATGCAGGAACATGTGGTTACCTTGGAAAGTCGTCCAGCAAATATAGAAGGGTCTGGAATCATTACGATTCGTGATTTGGTGCGCAATGCACTGCGTATGCGCCCAGATAGGATTATCGTTGGTGAGGTGCGTTCTGGTGAGGCACTTGATATGTTACAAGCCATGAATACTGGACATGATGGCTCGCTGACGACGGCGCATGCTAACAGTCCGCGCGATGCTTTGAGTCGGCTAGAAACGATGGTGCTTATGGCAGGGATGGATTTACCGGTAAGAGCGATTCGCGAGCAGGTTTCTTCAGCGATAGATTTGATTATTCAACAATCTAGGATTCGTGATGGCAGTCGTAAGATCACCTACATTACCGAAGTGCAAAATATGGAGGGCGATGTTATTATTCTGCAAGATCTATTCCGTTTTGTTCAGACTGGGGTGGATGAAAAAGGTAAGATTTTAGGAAATTTTGAAGCGACTGGGATGCGCCCTAAGTTTATGGAGAAATTCGAGACGAATGGCATAAAAATTCCAAACCATTTATTTGATTTAGCAAATATAGAATCGAATAACGAAGAATGGGGGCGGTGATATGGCTTTATGGATTGCGCTTGCCAGTGGTTTTTTATTATTTTTATTTTTTTATTTCTTTGTGATTACAAAAATTGCCCCGAAAACGCAGGTAAAGGAACGTGTACAACGTTTGCGACGCCCGTCATCTCTAGATGAACAGGTGCGGTTTGAAAGTGAAAGTCTCGATAAGTCATTTACAGAACGGATTGTTTTGCCGTTTTTTCATAGCATCGAAGAAAAAATCATTCAACTGGCACCGAGTCGTATTTCTGAGGTTTTGGCAGAGCGGATTATGCGTGCAGGAAAGCAACATATTTGGAGTGTAAATGCCTTCGTTTGTTTTGCGATGTTGTCTTCGGTTTCGTTTATGGTCGTTACGGTTTTTTTTACTTTTTATGTAAATCATATGGTTTTTATTCAGGGGTTTGCTATAACGATTGCAGCCATGGTTATAGGGGGAGCATTGCCGATTGTTTTTCTTGACTCATTGATTGCCAAACGGCGTAAAATGATTTTGCGGCAATTGCCAGAAGTTTTAGATTTGCTGTGTGTCAGTGTGCAGGCAGGTTTGTCCTTTGATGGCTCTATGACGAAAGTGGCGGATAAAATGAAGGGCCCGTTGATTGATGAATGCAGCAAAATGTTGCGTGATGTCCGTATGGGAATGACGCGGCGAGTGGCTCTGACGAATATGGCAGAACGCTGCAATATTCAGGAAATGCATCTTTTCATAGCCGCCGTTGTGCAATCGGATCGCTTGGGTGTGAGTATGAGCAAGACCTTAGTCGTGCAATCAGAAAATATGCGAGAACGGCGTCGTCAGACGATTAAAGAAGAGGCGATGAAAGCACCGGTAAAAATGCTACTTCCGCTAGTTATGTTTATTTTTCCAGCATTGTTTGTCGTTGTTCTTGTACCGATACTTTTGAGTTTAGTAAAGAATTTAGGGACGCTAGGAAAATGAGAAAACTATATTTGAGCGTTGCATATGATAAAGAAGATAGGAACTTAGCGATTGTTGTTGCAGATAATTTTTGGACAAGATTCAAAGGTCTGCTCGGAACCTCTTCATTACAGGAATCACAGGGACTTTTGCTTTGCAATTGTAATAGCGTGCATATGGTCGGCATGCGATATGCTTTGGACATTATTTATTTGGATAAAGCTGGTGCGATTTTAAAAATAGTTGAGAATCTAAACCCTTGGCAAATCAGCTGTTGCTGGAAAGCGCAGGATACTCTGGAGATAAAAAGTGGTATGATACATCGGTTTGGCTGGCAAGTTGGTATGGAACTGCAATGGCATAAATAAAGAGCGAAATCATGACGATTACGCTCTTTATTTATGCCTGTTTTATTCGGTCAACTTGATGCTGGTTCCGCTCGTTGAACTGCCAATACCAAACGATTTACCGTTTATCGTGGTATTGCCATAGCCTAAATCTAAGGTTTTGCCCACGATACTTCCGTTGAAAGTGCTTCCACCCATATATAAATTGATATTGCCATTAGGGGCATATAAAATTCCATAAAATGTTCCGCTATAAGTAAAGGTTATATTGCCGTTAAGCGAACAGAAGATAAGATGATTATTAGAACTCATGGTTTTACCATTATTACCTGGAAAGACAATATCGCCGTCGGCGATTACAATTGTTGTTGTATCTAAGCTACCATCCCATTTCACGTAACTTGGTTTAAAACTACCAGTGACGTAAATTCCTTCGCCAAAAGTAGATAAATCTAAGCCGTCGATATAGTTGCCACTATAGGTATTTTGACTTTTGATTTTGTTAATAAGCGAAGATAGTCCAGAGTTGGCAACAGAAATGTCAATGGAAGATTGACCACCCGTAGCCTTAGTTTTGTCATAGGTAAATGATGAAGAGGTAGTAGACCACATGGCATTGGTTGCAGCAACAGCAGTTATGTATCCTGTTGCGGTGTTGGTGCCTCCGCCCTGGCTGAGTTTATAGTTTGAGTGAATTGCGCCATTATATGTATTGCCACCACCTGGTCCGAGATTTAAAATACCATTACTGGAACCAGAAATAAGAGTATAGTCAAATATATTTTTACTTCCTCCGCTATAGGAGCCATTTGCATGTACCGTGACATTCATCGTATCAAAACCAAAATATCGCCAAAAAAAGAGTGGTACATCTTGGGTAATATCTACACGGATATTTTTGAGGTTATTTGCGGTGGAAAAAGTATAGTTTACCGTCTGACTAGTGTCATTGGCATTGCTGTTTTTCGCAATGTAGGTTTGTGCAAAGGTTTGTGCAGCGGCGTTGCTTGTGCCAAGTTTGCCTGCACCTGCGAGTGTTGCGGCATCTGCTACGTTTTGCATATGAGAACGCTGTACATAGACATAGCTGATATCGACTGCAAAACCGATAAAGGCTAAAAGCGTAGGAAGAAGCAAGGCAAAGAATACGATGATTGAACCTTTTTGGCAAAAGCAAAATTGACGCATTATCATAGCCCCTTCTTGATGGATTTCATACGTTCGCTGAACTATATTATACAATAAATGGTAAAATATTTCTAATAAAAAATAAGCGTAAGCTAAAAAAATAATTTTATTGTAATCTTGTAAACAAAGAGTATTGCCATTCCTTTTTTTCAATGGTAGACTATAATAACTATTCAATTCTAGATATGCAAGATATATTTGCTGATAAATTGGAAATAGACGATGAATGAGGTGTTTGATAGATGGGTGAATATAGTGTAAATTTTCCTAGTTACACCATTGGTGAACAGGCTTATGATAAGGTAAAGGATATTTGTCCTCATTATGGTAAAAAAGTCGTGGCAATCGGTGGCAAAATGGCGATGGCTAAGACAAAAGAATTGATTTTGCAAGCAATCGAAGGTACGGAGCTTGAAATCAGTGAATTTATTTGGTTTGGTGGTGAAGCTGCTTATGAAAATGTTGAAGAGTTAAAAACGAACAAAAGTGTGCAGGATGCGAATATGATCTTTGCAATTGGTGGTGGTAAAGCGATGGATACTTGTAAGATTTTAGCCCATGCGCTGGAAAAACCTTTTTTCACTTTTCCGACCATTGCCAGTAATTGTGCTTGTTTAACGAGCCTTGGAGTGGTATATCATCCGAATGGTTTATATAGAGAGTTATCTTTTTCGAAAATTCCGCCAGTACATGCTTTCATTTGTACAACAGTTGTGGCTGAAGCGCCAAAACAATATTTGTGGGCGGGGATGGGCGATACGATTGCCAAATACTACGAAGCTAGTATTTCGGCGAGAAATGTGGAGCTAGATCATTCCAATGCAATGGGTGTTAGGCTTAGTCAATTGTGTGCGGATCCTATTGTAGCCTACGGAGCAAAAACATTAAAAGATAATGAAGAAAAGACGGTTAGTTATGAATTGGAACAGGTGGTTTTGGCAATTGTCGTTAGCACGGGGATGGTTTCAAACTTCGTTTCGCAAGATTATAATGGGCATATTGCGCATGCGATTTTCTGCACGATTACGATGTTGCCGCAAATTGAAGAAAAACATTTGCATGGTGAAGTGGTTGCCTATGGCGTATTGGTACTGTTAATGTGTGATAAACAGACAGTAGAACTAGAACGTATTTTCAACTTCTGCAAAACTGTTGGTTTGCCAACAAAGCTCTCGGATATTGATGTCACGCTTGCTGAAATGGATGCGGTACTTACCAAAACAGAACAAAGCCCTGAACTTGTTCGTACACCATATCAAGTAACAAAACAAATGCTGTATGACGCAGTCGTGGCATTAGAAGAATATAATAAATAAAGCACACTGAGAAATAAGAAGGCTGTTCACAAAAAATGTGAACAGCCTTCTGTTTCTATAAGCGTTATTTATAAAGACATAAATACGCAGTTTGTTCTGTAATCTTCACTTGGAATTTACTATTTGGTGCAACAATAAAGGTTTGGCTTGGTGCGTAGTCAATAAAATGATCTTCGCCAGGTAATTTTGCGGAGATACTGCCACTGATGACGGTCATATATTCGGTTTTCGCAGTGCCGAACTCATATTCACCAGGCTCCATAACGCCAACGGTTGCTGGACCGTTTTGATTTTCAAAACCGATGGATACAACATTGTTATCAAAATACGTATTTGTTTTAAGCATATCCTGTTCCTCCAAGTTTATTGCATTTTATTGTTAAGATTTCCTAGATAAAACCTTAATATTCGAGATATTCGAGGATTTGTGTTAGTTTCCTGCTTTGTAAAGCAAGAATTTTATTATGCCCAAAGCTGTAGTGGTGTATTTAATATAGATTCCGAGGCTTTTATCACTTCGGTAGCTGTAATTTGCGTCATGCAAGAGTGATTTAAACATTCAACAGTGTGATAGTTTTTATAAAGTTGCCAGCAAGGCGCGCAGGGGCATCTTAGGGAACGAATAACAATATCTTGACGATTGCGTGGACCCCATACTCTTGAATGCGTAGGCCCCATTAAGGCAATGACAGGTGTGTCGAACGCTTGTGCAATATGCATAGGCCCAGTGTCGACCGTGATAAAAAGCTGGGCACTTTTGATCAGAGCTGCTGATTCGCCAAGCGTTAATTTTCCGGCGGCAATGAGCGCAACGTTATCCGCTTTAGTGTTCATAGATTGTATTGCAGATAATTCCTTTTCACTGCCAATTAGAATGCATTTTATTCGTTTTGTTAAATGTTTAATTACACTTACCCAGTTATCTACTGTCCAGTTTTTGTGCGCATGGCTACTAAAAGGACAAAGAACAACGATTGACTCAGTTGCAGTCAAATCTAGTTTATGGTATAAATTAGTCATTTCATTGTCGGATATATTAAATTCAATATGGGAATCTTGATGGATAAGACCAAGTGGTTTTAAAATTTGAAGTTGTTTTTCGGTTTGATGCAATATTTTTTTCTGTGCTTTTATGGTATGGGTAAAAAATTTTGTTTGTGAATCGTTTTCATACCCAATTCGATAGCGAGCACCACTGAGACCAGTTAGCATAGCGCAGATTAGATCATCATTTAAAGATAACGCCAAATCGTAATTTTTGCTTTGTAATAAGTGAATGAAATTTTGCAGGGTAGCTTTATTTTCATGTGCGTGTTCTCTTTCATATACAAGCACATGATCGACATAGGGATTATGCTTTGCAGCATCTTTGGCTAGTGGCTGGACTAATAGATCAATTGTTGCAGAGGGAAATTGTTTTTTCAAAGATCTAGTTACAGGGGTGGACAATACTACATCACCCATATAAGCAATGGAAACAACCAATATTTTATGGGTACTTTCAAAGGTGTTACTCATAAATCACACTCCATATTTAGTATATGAGCAGTTTTTGTTTTGATTATTTCTATTAATAGTCAGAAATGATAGAAAAATGTTAATTTTAGTTAAATAAAATAATTAAGAATGAATACGTGACTTGGATAGTCTATTATCAAACAATATTGTGTATGCCTAGTATATTTAAAAAAACATTTATTATAAATTTATTATAGCGTGTAATTAAATTTTTAGTGTTAAAAAATAGTTAACCTGAATTATTCACGTAAATTTAAAAATCCGCTACAATGCCAATAAATTTAAGCATTACACGCCTTCTCCTTTTTCACCCATTAGGTGAAAGTAAAAAATATAGAAAAAGA
>Ga0316600_10000519_pt1 | contig 18500 bp, 16 predicted proteins | sample OWC_soil_day5_CT_FD_207652 | JGI IMG/M metagenome (GOLD analysis project Ga0316600, IMG submission 207652) | Wetland soil microbial communities from Old Woman Creek delta, Ohio, United States - OWC_soil_day5_CT | ecosystem: Environmental > Terrestrial > Soil > Wetlands | place: USA: Ohio... | reverse complement strand
CCGATTAAACTATCCCAAGCTGTGCACGCAGGCGATGTCAAAGTAACGATTGGCGGCGGAGATACATACATTCTTCCTGGCGGCGGCATTAATTTTATGGTTGATGTAGAAAAGGTTGTACCCCATGCTTTTACCTGGGTTGCTACGCCGGCTACGGTGGTTCCGGTAGAATATACCATGGCAAAAGAAACCTTTGCTGAGCTAGGTGGGCATATGGAAGCTATTCGTCCGGTAAGTGAATTGAAAAAGGATAAAACGTCATGTTAGGAACAAGCCAAAGTAATATTTTTGTTGACTATGGGCCGATGCAAATGACAATACAGGCCGTCTTCGCCGGTAACCAAAGCAATAAGCAGGTACAAGACGCCGGCAGGTACGCAAAAGAACTTTTAACTGAGGTGGCGCGACAAAAAGAAATAGCCAAGAGGGCGCAACAAGATTTGCCCTCCAGTGTCTTTGGTTCTGAAGTTTTACAGCGTATGATAAACGCTGTGCGGCAGTCGACAGATAAAACGCTGACGCCCATGGCCGCAGTTGCTGGAACAATTGCAGATATGACCGCTGATTATTTAGCAGACCTCAGAGCCATTAAGGTTATCGTCAATAATGGCGGTGATATTGCCATCAGGCTTCAGGAAGGACAAACTGCCAGAGTTGGCATTGCCGTCAGCCGTAACGAGACAGTTATGCCAACGGTACTGATCACGAAAGAAAGCGGCATTGAGGGGATTGCCACAAGCGGCCTTGGTGGACGCAGCCTTACCAAAGGCATTGCATCAGCGGCTGTTGTAGCTGCTAAATCAGCAGCGCTTGCCGATGCGTGTGCGACAAGTATCGGGAATGCTGTTTTTACCGAGCATCCCCACATTCGTCTGGCGCTTGCTGAAGACTTAGACCCCAATACTGATATTCGGGGACATTATGTGGTAAAAGAAGTGGGGCTTTTACCTCCTGAAATAATTCAAAAGGCTCTTAATAATGGGCGAACCCAGATGGTGAGGCTTTTAGCCGATCAGGTGATTTTTAGAGCAGCCGTATTTATTGAAGATTGGAGCACGCTTATTCCAGATAATTGGCTGATGTCGGATGAGCAGCTTTTATATAAATAATCTATATAATTTATAATGGAGGAGATACTATGGGAATTACAAAACGTTTAGGGGAAATGCCGCTTAGTGCTTGGCATTGGCGGTTGCTGGCAATTATTGCGGTAGGTTGGGCATTCGATGCAATGGATACAGGGATTGTTTCCTTTGTACTGCCCAAATTGATGGGCCTTTGGAATTTGAGTGGCGCGCAAATGGGTTTTATTGGTAGTATTGGGCTGGTTGGTATGGCAATTGGCGCGGCCCTGGCAGGCTCTTTGGCAGACTCTATGGGACGAAAAAAACTTTTGGCAGCTACTATGCTAATTTATGGACTAGGTACAGGCGGCTGCGGTTTGGCATGGAATTATGAATCGTTATTGTTCTTTCGTTTTATTGTAGGCTTTGGTCTCGGCGGGCAAGTGCCTGTTGCTGTTACCCTCATGAGTGAATATTCGCCTGATAAATATCGGGGCCGCATGATTGTACTCTTAGAAAGTTCCTGGGCAATTGGCTGGCTGGCGGCAGCAGTAATTTCTTATTTGGTTATTCCGCAATATGGCTGGCAAATTGCCTTCTTTATCGGCGCTTTTCCGGCATTATGGGTGATCTATGTTTGGAAAGCCATTCCTGAATCGGCGCTTTATCTAGTGAAAAAAGGAAAACTTCAGGAAGCTCATGATATTGTATGTGAAATTGAACGCTCGGCAGGTATTCCATGCGGAGCTATGCCTACAGCAGATGAAACCAATGTTGGCAAAAAGGCATCCTTTGCTTTTTCTCAGCTATTTTCCGGCGTTTATTTAAAGAAGACAATTTGTTTATGGATACTCTGGTTTGGTTTGGTATTTTCCTATTACGGCATATTTATGTGGCTTCCGACCATGCTGGTTAAAGCAGGCCATAGCATGGTGCAATCGTTCTCCTTCGTTATGTGGATGACAGGCGCGCAGATTCCTGGTTATTTTACCGCTGCTCTTCTAGTTGATAAGATTGGGCGTAAACCGACCTTAGCCTCTTTTCTAATATTGTGTGCAGGTTCGGCATACTTTTTTGGCCATGCTACCACCTGGAATGAAATTTTATTGTGGGGTTGCTTAATGTCCTTCTTCAATCTTGGTGCATGGGGTCTGATGTACACGTATACTCCGGAAATGTACCCGACCGAAGCGAGGGCTTCCGGTACCGGTTGGGCTGGTGCTTGCGGGCGGATTGGCGGTATTCTGGCACCGATCGTGGTAGGTATGATGTTTACTGGTCCTGATAAATTTTCATTGGTATTTGCTATGTTCACCGGTGTATTGGTCATTATTGGCTTAAATGTGTTGGTACTAGGTGAGGAAACGATGAATAAGTCTTTGGAAGAAACCGGAGGAGAATAAAAATCGGAGGATATTTAAATGGAAGAGGCAAAGAGTATCTATCAGGCTTATCAGACTGTACTACCGGCAATTCATATTTTAAATAATGGTCGTATTGGACTTACTCTCACCGACTTAGAGAAAATTACCCTCTATCTTCCGGCCAAAACACTTGATTTAAAGTGTAAGACTGAAGATTTATTAGCGGCTGGCACAGGTATTTATCGGGCTGTTCATGAGAAACAGAGAATTACGGCTCATGTAGATAAAGCTTTGTATGGCGTTCCGTATATTTCCATGGCTATGCCGATTAAAACATCCGCGGGAGAGGTGATTGGCTCTATTGCGATCACACAGTCTGTTGAGCTTGAAGATCTGCTTAGGCAAATGGCGGAATCCTTAACGAGAAGTATGGAAAGTCTGGCAGGTACTACTGAGGAAATATCGGCTCAGACAGAAGAAGTGGCAGAGGTCGGCTTTGGTTTGGCGGCAGTTGCGAAAAATACGGAAAATCGTATCGGAGAGACCGATCAGGTAGTAGGTTTTATTCGCAGCATTGCCAGCCAGACGAATCTACTCGGCCTTAATGCCGCGATTGAGGCGGCACGAGTAGGAGAACAGGGCAGAGGGTTCAGTGTAGTAGCCGAGGAAATAAGGAAACTGGCCTCAGACAGCGGAAATTCCATCAAAAGTATCGAGTTGTCCTTATCACAGCTCAAAGATGAAAGCGGAAAAATGTCTGCCCAATCAATAGAGCTGCAAGAGATGATTAAAGGAGTCAATGAGGCAGCAGCAAATGTTGCAGACGTTGCTCAGCAGGTGAGCAGTGCAGTACAGCAAATGAATGCCGCAGCAGACAACTTATTTAAGGATATATAACAAGAAGCACAGGGGGGGACTTTTATTATAAAAATTAGTAATCAGTGAGATATTGCTTAGCTTGGAATATCTTTCGGTTTGTGTTGTTTAAATTGTGGATTTCTTATATAATCACGTTCTCTAATCGGCAGAGGTGATTATATAAGAAATCCTTTTTTTGTTTTTTTACAGCCTGTAAACTAGTTATTTTTATTGAATTGTAATATTTATCCTATATGACGGCAATAATAAAGACAGAACGCTAAGGATAAACAAGGATGTGATGATAACAATGAATGAGACAGAGGAAAGCTGGAAAGAAAGTCCAATCGTGATTTTTGCAGGTGTGTTAGTAGTATATACAGTTAGCCACTCCATCATGGCATTATTTAGTTAATAAGGGAATTTGATATGGATCTTGTTTTTGGTATCTTTGCTACACGATTTGTAATGGTATTGACAATTTATTATCTGCGATGTTATCCTTAAAGCATAAGAATTGTAGGTGAATTCTATGTTTGGACCTAACACCATTTGCATTGTGGGTGATGCCAAGTCACCGCAGAATGACGCAGTAACTCATCAGTACGGACGCTTTTCCATTTGTTTCGTAGTAGATAAAGACTCTGGAAACATTATTATGTGCAGCAGTACATTTGCAATCAGTCTAACGAATGATTTTATAACTACCATTTTTAGTAATAAGAGTTTAACTACGGATAGTGAGATCATTCGTGTAGAAGTGGAAAATCGCTATTTTGGCGCTTCTCAGAAAGCGATTATTGTAGCATTTAAAGATGCACAAAAGAAATATAACAGTATAAAAAAAGGCATTCATGTACAAGTGACAGAGTAGTGCCACTCTTAGGCAAAAAGCATATGTGGCTGCTTCATTTATTACTAACGTAAATGAAATCCAGCAAAGCAATCCTTTTATCAGGATTGCTTTGCTGGATTTTTTTATTTAATAAGGAGGAGATATCATGAAAAGCAGTTTGCCAATTGGAATATTTGATTCAGGTATTGGTGGTCTTAGCGTTTACAATCAAATAAAGAAGGTATTGCCAAATGAGGATATCATCTACTTTGGCGATACGGCGCGTGCTCCGTACGGCCCTCGAAATCCATGGCAAATACGCGAATTTGTGAACCAAATGCTGTCTTTTTTTGATCGCTGTAATATAAAAATAGCTGTAAGTGCCTGTAATACCATTACTGTACTGGGATTGGAGGAGTTTCAGAAGAATCATGACTTTAAAATAGTAGGAATGAGCACAGGAGCACAGCAAGCGATAGCTGCCAGCACCAATAAACGTATCGGTGTTCTTGGAACAGAGGTGACAATTCGCAGTGGGATGCACCACAAAACCTTATTAGCATTAAAACCGGAGAGTAAAGTGTACACTCAGACTTGCCCTAAATTTGCGTCTCTCATTGAACAAGGAAAGTTGACTGGTATAGAAATAGAAGACGCAATTGCTGAATACCTAACCCCCTTAAAAAAAGAGAAAATAGATACGTTATTATTAGCTTGTACTCATTATCCGTATATAAGTGGATTCATAAAAGAATTCATGGGAGATCAAGTGAAGGTGATTGATCCAGCAGAAGAAACAGCTAATCAAATTAGGAACGTGCTTAGTAATGCTGGGATTTTAAATGACAATGGCAATTTAGGAGTAGGGAGGTTATATTTTTCAGGGCAGGCGCAGCAGGTACGCAGGATTGCCGAGAATATTATGGACACTTCAAGATGCTTGTTTTTAGAAAGAAATCTAGAAGGAGTAGTTCCATATAAATAATAATGTTACTGTATTCTACAGTATTGATGGATAAATTGCAATTCATAGAAGAATTTTAAAAATTGCAGGAATATAGGTGAGAAGTAATGAAGTAATGCAGTATTTCATAGAATTTTTAATAATGGTGTTGTTTACACGTTGTATCACCTTAGGATATTGTGGTTTTCTAAGACTGAAAATTCGAAACAAGGGATTAGTAAGAGGCTTTGCGTAGTGATTGGAGGGAAGAGTTCATGGATATGAATGTTCTCGGTGAGCCCGTTGGTCATAATATGGGGATAGCTTGGAATCAATTTATTCGTTCAGGAAAAATCGCAGCAGGAATTGTTTCGCCTTTGGTTGCTAAGTCATGGGAAAAATGTGCCAATCGAAACATGAACCCTACAGAAGGTCGGGGGCAAATTGAATTAGGGCGTAATGAGCTTAAAGAGCTGCTAGATAAGAACGAAAGAACGATTCGTATTGCCAATCCTTTTATGAAAAATCTTTATAAAATGTTTTCCAATACGGGATTCATTATCGTATTGGCGGATATTAAAGGATATATATTAGAATCTTTTGGTGATAAGGAACGTTTAAAGAATGCACAATATCTTAACTTTGTTCTTGGAGCTAATTGGTCAGAGGCAAGCGTAGGGACAAATGCAATTGGACTTGCGCTAGCTACGGGAAAGCCGGCTCAAGTCTCAGGCTGGGAGCATTTTTCACAACCGCATCACTGCTGGACTTGTTCGGCAGCACCCATTTTTAATAAACAAGGAGAAATGGTTGCCGTACTAGATATTTCCGGGCCTGTACATGAGAAAAACTCTCATACCCTGGGCATGGTGGCTGCGGCTTCAGAGGCAATTTCCATGCAGCTGAAGATGCAGCAGAAACAAAATGAAATGATTTTAGTGAATAAACATCTGGAAAGTATTTTTAATGCCATGTCAGACGGTGTGATCCTCATTGATAAATGTGGCATTATTAAAGACGTAAATACGATTACGAAACAAATGCTCAATCGCAATGACCAAAATATGATCGGCTGCTCGATTGATACTATTTTTAAAGAAATATCACCTGTCACGAAAGAGATGCTGCACCATAAGAAATCGTATTCTGGTATTAAGCTGTCAGTGCCTGGTTCTAATGGAACGAATCATTGTTTGGCTTCAGGTGAAATTGTTGCTGATGATCAGGGAGGCGTGAGCGGTGGTGTAGTGATCCTGCGTCCGATTCAACAAGGCAAGAGTTCAGCAAATTGCTATAATGCCCATAATGCGGATTTCACATTTAATGATATTATTGGTAATAGTTCTTCTATGCGTGAAGTGATGGGAGTGGCAGTATTAGCGGCTGAAAGCAGTTCAAACATACTCTTGCAAGGGGAAAGCGGGACTGGAAAGGAATTATTTGCTCAGGCGATTCATAACCAAAGTGCTAGGCGTAAGGGACCATTTATTGCTGTGAATTGTGGTGCAATCCCACGAGAATTGATTGGCAGCGAACTTTTCGGCTATGAAGAAGGGGCTTTTACAGGAGCCAAGCGAGGGGGGCGTCCAGGAAAGTTTGAGTTGGCGGCAGGTGGAACGCTATTCTTGGATGAAATTGGTGACATGCCTTTAGAACAGCAAGTCTCCTTACTGCGGGTACTGCAAGAAAAAAAGATAAATCGCATTGGCAGCGATAAAATAATTGCTACAGATGTACGAATCATTTGTGCTACGAATAAAAATCTGCTGAAAGAAGTGAGAATGGGGAGCTTTAGGCAAGATCTTTATTATCGTCTCAATGTAATCTCTGTTACCGTACCTCCTTTACGTGAACGGGGGGAAGATATCATCTTACTGCTTACTTCCTTTTTGCAAAATTTGAGCAAAGGCCGAAAATGCGAATTTGACCTAGATCCGGAAGTATTGCATTGCTTAAAAAAATATAGCTGGCCGGGGAATGTGCGTGAACTTCATAATGTAGCAGAACGAATTATCCATCTGGTTAAGGGAAAGACAGTATCCTTAGTACATTTGCCTGCCGATGTATATCATTGCTGCGAAGAGTTGACAGAACTGCCAACCCAAAGAAGCTCTTTTAAGGAACAGCGCAGGCGGGAGAACGAAAAAACAGAACGAGAAGAAATCATTACACTGCTTCATGAGTGCAACGGAAATATTAGTCATATTGCCAAACGAATGGGCGTAGCTCGTACCACGGTTTATCGAAAGATGCAATTGTATGCAATACAATATTAAAGAAATAAGTGTAGCGAGGTGTAGCACTGCGATACACCGTTACGACATTCACGCTACAGTTCATATAGAAAAAACCCACCTAAACCAGGTGGGTTTTTTCTATATGTCTTAGGGGGCGTCAGCATCTTTTGCTAAGTCGTATAAAATGTAAGTCCATAGGTGAAAAAACGAGGTTTTATGAACCACAAAGGCGCAATGCCGCTGACGCGGCACACAAAGGAGTGTACAAAAATATAAAGAAAATCCTTTGTGTCCTTTACGCCTTTGTGGTTCAATCACTTTTATATGTATTTAAAAGATGTACAGCATTTTATTATCTGTAAAGAGTTGGTATGAAAATTGCAACATAATAGTACGTAAAGAATTAAAAGCAACTTACGAGCGAATTACTTACAAGGAAGGAGAGGATTGATCTTTATTTCTTTATCCGTTATACAGTAGAGCATTCATAAAAAAAATATCTGAGTAATAAGAAAAGTCAAAATAGTTTAGGAGGGTTATGATATGGGCGATGTTACGAAAGAACAATTATTGGATTTTTATAAAACAATGCTGACAATCCGTAAATTTGAAGATAAGGCAGCCGAATTATTTGCAGCAGGCAGGCTTCCTGGCTTTGTTCATCTGTATAGCGGGGAAGAGGCTGTGGCTACAGGCGTATGTGCCAGCCTGACAAATAAAGATTATATCACCAGTACTCATCGAGGTCATGGTCATTTAATTGCCAAAGGCGGGCAAGTAGATAAGATGATGGCCGAACTATTTGCCAAAGTGACAGGTTATTGTAAAGGCAGAGGCGGATCCATGCATATTGCGGATGTGGACCTGGGTATTTTGGGGGCCAATGGTATTGTTGGTGCAGGACAGCCCATTGCTGTTGGTGCGGCATTTGCGAATCAGTATCTAAAGAATGATGCAGTTTCCGTATGTTTTTTTGGTGATGCTGCTTCCAATCGAGGTACCTTTCATGAAGCATTAAATCTGGCATCGGTTTGGAAACTGCCAGTGATTTTTGTCTGTGAAAATAATCGTTTTGGTATTTCTATGAATCAGAAAGATCATATGAATATTGTGGATGTTTCTCAGCGGGCCATATCGTATGGTATTCCGGGAGTCACAATCGATGGTAATGATGTTGCTGCTGTTTATGAAACGGCAAAGGATGCAATCAGTCGTGCAAGAAAGGGTGAAGGCCCAAGCTTGATTGAATGCAAAACATGGAGACATTATGGACATTTCCAAGGAGATGCCGGTTTATATAAAGATGCCCAAGAACAAGAAGAGTGGTTGAAAAAAGACCCCATACTAAAATTAGAAGAAAAATTAAAGGTTCTGAAATTTGCCAAGGATACGGAACTCAAGGAAATACAACAACAGATACAAGGGCAAATTGATGCGGCGGTTGAATTTGCCGAAAATAGTCCCGAGCCAAGTCCAGAAGATGTTCTCGCCGATGTGTATGCTCCCTGATTGCCGCTACATTGTTGGTCTGCGAGGAAAGGGATATAGGCTATGACTTTCCTAAGGATTGCTGTTTAGAATCGGTAGTTTGATTGATACAGAACAAAGAAAGGATGAAGAAAATGAAAAAAATGACATATGCCGAAGCCATTCGGGATGGTATGAGAGTAGAAATGCAAAGGGACGCCAACGTATATATTGCAGGTGAAGATGTAGGAAAATTTGGGGGCTGCTTTGGAGTTACGGCAGGATTATTTGATGAATTTCCTGGTCGGGTACTTGATACACCGATTAGCGAAACAGCGATTGTCGGTCATGCTGTTGGTGCGGCGGCAGCTGGACTGCGTCCAGTTGTTGAAATTATGTTCATTGACTTTATGGGTGTATGCATGGATGAATTGTTCAATCAGGCTGCAAAGATGCGATATATGTTTGGCGGCAAAGCAAAAGTCCCTATGGTGGTACGGACTCCTTGCGGCGGCGGTATGACGGCATCGGCTCAGCATTCCCAATGTATAGAAGCATGGTTTACTCATATACCCGGGATAAAAACAATTATGCCTTCAACCCCAGCCGATGCAAAAGGCTTAATGGCAGCAGCCATTCGCGATGATAACCCTGTCATGTATATTGAGCATAAGCAGCTGCTGGCCATGAGCGGTGAGGTACCGGAAGGTGAATATGTCATTCCTCTGGGCAAAGCAGATATAAAAAGAGCAGGATCGGATGTAACCATCGTAGCTTGGTCATGGATGGTTCACAAGGCATTAGCAGCGGCAGAACAATTAGCAAAGGAAGGAATTAGTGCAGAAGTCGTTGATTTGCGTACGCTGGTTCCTTTAGATAAAGAATGTATTTTGCAGTCTGTTGCGAAGACAAACAGACTCGTGGTGGTAAATGAAGCGGTTCGTACCAGCGGATTTGCTGGCGAGATCGCAGCCATTGTTGTGGAAGACGGTTTTGATTTGCTCGATGCTCCCATCGTACGGGTCACTGCTCTTGACATTCCCGTTCCCTTTAATGCGAAACTAGAAGCCGTTTACTTACCCAACGAAACCAAAATCGTAGCAGCAGTAAAGAGCTTATTTTAGCTTTGTAAAAAACGATATATCACGAAGATCGCGAAGAAGTGCAAAGAACACGAAAAGCTTATATTTTTATGAATTTTATTCCTAATGTTCAAATCTTCGCGTCTTCGCGTTTCAACGTATTTTTTCTCTAATGTGGTAAGGATGAGAAGAATCGTTGAAACTGAAACTTTTAATGATAAAGGAGTGCGAACATATGGCAGTAGAAATTACTATGCCGAAAATGGGTCTGTCCATGGTAACAGGGACCATCGTGAAATGGCTAAAGAATGAAGGGGATGCAGTAACTAAGGGCGATATTATTCTGGAGGTAATGACGGATAAACTGACCAATACCATTGATGCTCCAGTAGATGGCGTGCTGCTCAGGATCGTTGCCCAAGAGGAAGAAGAACTTCCCATTGGTGCTTTACTGGGTGTGATTGGTATGGAAGGTGAAGTAGTTCAAGGTGCAAAAACTGCCAGCAAAGCAGCACCTGCTGCAGAGCCAGTGATTTCCGAAACGAAGCAGGCAGATAGTGAAAGTCGGGAAGTTACGGGAAATAGAGTGAAGGCTTCTCCTTTAGCCCGCAAGTTAGCCAAGGAAAACAATGTGGATTTTACGCGGATTACTGGTACCGGTCCATCAGGGCGCATTGTCCGAGATGACGTTCTTGCATTTATTGCCCAAGGTGGCAATTCCCAGCAAGCAAGCACACAAAAGAGCATTGGCAGCCCTGCTCCCATTGAAGAGCAAGAGAACTTTACTTTGACCCCTTATGCCGGCATGCGAAAAGCCGTCGGTGATAATATGTCCCTTAGCTGGTCCGTTGCACCAAAAGTCAATTACCATGTCAGCACGGATCTTTCTGCGTTGCTAGCCTTACGAAAAACCATTAATGAAGAAGCGGAAGTCAAGATCACCATTACAGATATGCTGGTGAAAATTGTTGCTGTGGCACTTAGAATGTCGCCACATATTAATATCGCATTAGTTGACAAAAATATTAGAAATTATAAAGAAGTCCATGTAGGGGTGGCTGTTGCCATTAGTCAAGGGTTAGTGGTACCCGTTGTGAAAAATGCAGATATCAAAACCATCTCTCAAATTAGCCGGGAAATTAAAGACTTATCCTTGCGGGCAAGAGACAATCAGTTAGGTATGCAGGAAATGCGGGGAGGAACCTTTACGGTTACGAATATCGGCGCATATCAATCCGTTGATTGGTTTACCCCTATCATCAATCAGCCGGAAGCAGCGATTTTAGGAGTAGGAAGAACGGTAGACACACCTGTAGTAGAAAATGGAGAAATTGTTATTAAACCAATGATCGGACTTTCTTTATCCTTTGATCATCGTGTCATTGATGGGGCGCCTGCCGCTGAATTTTTAGGCTTACTCTTAAAACTGATTAAAAAACCGTATCAAGCCTTGATTTAATAGGAGGATGCAGATGAGACGCAAGGGATACTGTATAGAACTCGAAGCTTGCAGTTATGATAAAATTCTTCAATTACAGGAGACTCTAAATCGGGCCAGGCAGCTGGGTGCTATCCCCGATACGCTGCTTCTCCTTGAGCATCAGCCTTGCTTTACCATAGGAAGAAAAAAAGGCAGTTCCAATCATCTGTTAGTCAGTCAACAGGTTTTAGATGAGCAGCACATCAAAGTATTTGAATCAAATCGGGGTGGGGACATTACCTATCACGGTCCGGGACAATTGATCTGTTATCCTATCATTGGTTTAACAGGAGTGCATAAGGATGTTCATGTTTACGCCAATAAAATGGAAGAAGTATTGATTCGAACACTGGCGTGTTTTGGGATTGCAGCGACGCGCAAAAAAGAATATCCGGGAGTATGGGTAGATGATCAAAAAATTGGGGCAATTGGCATTGCGATCCGTAAATGGGTCACGATGCATGGTGTTTCTCTAAATGTCTGCCCCAATCTAACACATTTTTCTTTTATTGTACCTTGCGGCATTACATCCTTGGGAGTCACCTCTATGTCCCGAATATTGGAGAGGGTAGATCCTAGAGCGGTACGGAGGCAATTGCGAAAACAATTTGAAGAATTATTTGAAATACAGACAGAGCTAGTGAGTGTAGAGCGGATAAAGGAGATGGTCCACTATGCTGAGACCGGCATGGTTAGTTGTTCCGACACCCAATCAGGATGATCTTGCCCAGATGCAGTCTATGCTGAATGCAGGCAATTTACATACGGTATGTGAAAGTGCAAATTGCCCCAACATCGGAGAATGTTTTTCCCAGAAGACTTGTACATTTATGATTTTGGGAAACATATGCACTCGCAATTGCCGATTTTGTGCCGTAGAGCATGGGCAGTTGCCCTTGCCTGTGGACAGGGAAGAACCTAAGGCTGTGGCATTGTCTGCCAAGCAGCTGAACCTTGCCTATGTGGTGGTAACTTCTGTCACAAGAGATGATTTGCCTGATGGTGGTGCAGGACATTTTGCTAAAACCATTCAGGAGATTCGTCAGGCATTGCCGACAGCGAAAGTCGAAGTGCTGATTCCCGATCTTTTGGGACAGTTTGCATCACTAAAGCAGATTATTGATGCGGGACCGGAGGTGATTAGTCATAATATCGAAACCGTACCACGCTTATATAAAGCAGTGCGGCCTCAGGCGATTTATGAACGGTCTCTCCAATTACTCAAACGGGTTAGTAACAGTGGTAAAAATATTGCCAAAGCTGGTATTATGCTTGGGTTGGGAGAAGGACATGACGAGGTGCTGCAAACCATGGTTGATATAAAAGCAGTGGGCTGCCAAATCCTGACCATTGGACAGTATCTCCGCCCGTCTGCCCAGCATCACCCTACTATGGAATATATCCATCCCACCGCTTTTAAAATGTGGGAAGAGAAGGCATATGAGATTGGCTTTAGCCAAGTTGTTTCCGGTCCAATGGTGCGGAGTTCCTATCATGCCGGACAATGTTATGCAAAAACATTTCGTAGTTAATCAAAAAAGAGTAGGAGGTAGATAGTATGGCTCTTCAAGCTGCCTTTATATTTATAGCCCCAGAGGCTGATCCTATCCACCATCGATCGATTGTGAAAACACCCGAGGTTCACTTAACTGTAGTGGGAGTCAAAGACTATAAAGAAGCTGAAAAAGTTGCCAAAGAGCTGGTGGATCAGGGAATTACATCTCTTGAATTATGTGGTGGTTTTGGCAGTATTGGAACGGCTGCGGTCACCAAGGCTGTCCAGAACAAAGCAAATGTGGGCGCGGTTCGTTTTGATATCCATCCCGGTCTTGGCTTTAAAAGCGGTGATGAATTTTTCAGCTAATTCTAAGTCATAGAAAAAAACAAATGGAGAGAAAGCATGAAAAAAAAAGTAATTATTGTTGGAGGCGGTCCCGGGGGATATGTGGCAGCTATTCGCGCGGCACAACTGGGGGCTGAGGTTCATATTGTTGAAAAGGAAAAAATGGGTGGGACATGTTTAAATGTGGGCTGCATTCCCACCAAAGCCCTTCTCCATACTGCCAAGCTGTACCATACTGTGCAGGAAGAAGCAAATAATGGACTGCGCGTCGAGGGGATATCCTTGGATTGGCCAGCCCTTATGGCTCGTAAGGATACGATTGTAAATCGCCTGGTTCAAGGAGTAAAGGGACTCTTAAAAGCTCATGGAGTGAAGACTCATAGTGGGCGGGCAGTATTGAAAGATGCTCATAAAGTTCAGGTAGTAGGGGAGAGGACTGTAACTCTTGATGCGGATATTATTGTGCTGGCTTCCGGTTCTGTTCCCAGTAAAATCCCTGTACCAGGTGCAAATAGTGCTGGAGTCATTGATAGTACGGCAGTCTTAAGTTTACCTAAAGTGCCAAAGTCCTTGGTTATTATTGGCGGTGGTGTCATTGGTACAGAGTTTGCATCATTATATAGCTCTTTTGGTACAAAGGTCACAATTGTCGAGATGCTGCCGGAAATATTACCGATGGTCGATCGTCAAATTGCCAAGAGAGTAAAGGAAAAGTTAACAAAGTGCAACATCGATTTTATGCTGGAAGCAGGATTAAAAGAAATACTGCCAACCTCTAATGGATTAAGTGCCGTAGTACAAACTGCTGGTAAAAACTATGAAGTAGCAGGAGAATATATCTTGATGGCCACAGGGCGTAAGGCCAACATTCATAATATGGGGCTTGAAGAAGTGGGAATCCAAACGGAGCGGGGGAGAATTGTTGTAAATGAATATTTTGCAACGAATATACCTCATATTTATGCAATCGGCGACTGCAATGCGCAGATGATGCTGGCACATGCAGCATCTGCCCAAGGCGTTGCAGCCGTTGAATATGCGTTAGGTCATCGTCCTTTCTACAATCCTAAAGTCATCCCTTCTTGCATTTATACCATTCCAGAAGCTGCAGGTGTGGGACTTACGGAAGATGAAGCAGCGGCTCAGGGAATACCCTATAAAGTTGGTTTATTTCCTTTAATGGCAAATGGAAAGTCCCTCATTGAAGGATGTGAGTCTGGTCTGATTAAATTAATTGTCGCTGAAAAAAGCGGAGAAATTCTAGGCGGACATATTTTTGGACCAAGAGCCACTGATTTGATTGGAGAAATCGCTTTGGCAATAAATCTGGAAGCAACGGTGGATGAAATCATTGCAACAATCCACGCCCATCCTACCATGAGTGAAGGAATCGCTGAAGCTGCGCTCAGCGTGAGCGGTAATGCAATCCATTGGCCCCCAGGAGCAAAGATTCTATAATCAGAAGTGTAGTGTTTTCTTATAGCATCAGAATTAATAACATAACAACGATCTGTCATTGCGAGCTAGCGAAGCAATCCCCTACTTGTTAAGAGATTGCTTCGCTATGCTCGCAAATGACAAAAGAACGTGAAGTACTTTTCTTGATAGTCTAAAATTATAAGTTTTTTGGGATAATGTTAAAACACAAAGGTCACAAAGATGCAAAGAACACAGAGGTGTACTTATTTTGTCCCTTTGTGTTCTTTGTGTCCGCGTAAGCGGCTTTGTGTCTTTGTGTTTCAAATTCTTCATAGTCTTCGTATCTTCGCGGTTCAAAATGTTTTTATTTTTTGAATTTGTGAAGTGCTTTTCCTAGAGTTTGAACGTAGCGATTGTTACTTGAAGTTCTTCGGCTAGATGGGCCAGTGCTTCGCTGGAGGAGGCGATCTCTTCCATGGAAGCCGATTGTTCTTCCGTAGCCGCGGAAACGGTTTGTGTTTGCCCACTTGTTTCCTTGCTGATGGTTTCAATCTCACGGATTGAGACAACCATTTCTTCACTGCCTGCAGCTACGCGCTCAATGGCAGAAGCAATATCTTTCACTTGGCTGGAGACTTGACTGGCTAAACTGGAAATTTCCGTAAAAGCCCCGCCGGCAGTATTTACTACATCGGTACCCAGTTTCACTTCACGGGTTCCGTCATTCATAGCAGTAACTGCATTGTCTGTCTCATTTTGTATCTCTTGAATGAGTGATGCAATTTGTTTCGTTGCTACTTGGGATTGTTCTGCCAGTTTGCGAACTTCCTCTGCTACAACGGCGAAACCTCTGCCTTGTTCTCCTGCCCGTGCTGCCTCAATAGCTGCATTTAAAGCCAGCAGATTTGTTTGATTGGCAATATTGGAAATGGTATCAACGATTTGACCAATTTCTCGGGAACGTTCACCTAGTTTTGTGACAACTTTAGCAGATTCTGTAACGGTTTGATTAATCGTATTCATTTGTTGGATGGCCGCTTCGATAGAGTTTCCACCATTTTGTGCAGCAGCAGCAGCCCGGTCGCTAATTCCAGTGGCAAAGCCGGCATTGCTGGCGATTTCTTGAATCGCTGTTGTTATATTTCCAACTGTTGCTGCCGCAGAATTAATGTTTCGCCCTTGCGCTTCTGTACCCGTAGCTACTTCCATAATGGATATAGCTACTTGCGTAGATGCCTGAGCTGATTGTTCTGCACTTGCCGTTAATTCTTCTGATGAAGCGGCAAGTTGTTCTGCAGAGACGGATACTTGGGATATGACAGTTCGCAAATTCGTACGCATTTTATTAAAAGCATCGGCAAGCTGCCCAATTTCGTCTTCTGATTGGTAGGTTATTGTGTCGGCGGCTAAGTTTCCAGCGGCGATTTGGCTGGCAACTTCAGCAACAGTATGTACGGGGCGCGAAATATTACGAGAAATGAAAAATGCAATGATACTAGATACAATAATGACAATGATATTGATAACAATTAAAAAGACTTGAGAAGATCTAGCATCTTTCGCGTATTGTTCTTGCTCTTGGGCGACATAGGTTCTTGTCTCGAGGGTTAATTTTTCTGCAGCAGTCATAGTTGCTTTATAAGGACTTCCTGCTTCAGCCATATAATGAGCAACCTCATCAGACTTACCAGCTTGTTTGGCGGCCATCGATAGTTCAGCGATTCTTTCATATTCTTCTTTTGCTTGCTTTATAGAAGTAATGTATTCTTTTCCTGTTCCTGTATTAAGATTTTTTTCTAACCATTTCAAGCGGTTATTTGATTTCGTTTTATAGTCATTGTAGACTGGAATATCATTTGGATCGCCAACAAAGTTGAAGCGACGCATGGTCACGGCCTCATTGGCAATATCAGCGGCTGTGCCTTGGACCATTTCCATTTTTTCGATATTTAGTTTACTAAATGTGTGATAATTTGCAGTTATTTCACCTATTTTCCAAATGGTAAAACCGCTCATCAGAATAACAAGAGCTAGGACAAGGGAAAATCCTCCGCCTATTTTTTTGCCTACAGTCCATTTCATAAAATATCCTCCTTCAATATTAGTGGTAAGTAATTTCTATATTTTACTATCTGAAAGAATAGTTTGATTTTCTTGAATTCTAAAAAAAAAACTACCAGGTATCATCATGTCATTTACAGATGGAACCTAGCAGTCACTTTAGACTTAGCTAATGGATGATTGCTGTTAATAGATTCTTACATGATTATATTGTATATTTTATATGGATAAAATATACTTGTCAATAATAATTATTATTTAATAATTATTTAAAGTGATAAATATAAGGATTAATAAGGAGAATGCAGATAATTTGATTATTCAAAATCAAGGAAGTTATGCTCTCGCAGCCAGGAACGGGTACAAGCAATAAACTTTTTCCCAGCAGGAGATATATTCTTCATAGAAAGGGAAGCTAATCCTAAGATGCGGTAATCCGTTTTTTCTAATTCAACGATATGAATGTCTTCAGGTATATTAATTAAAATTAGTTCAGGAAGAATACTGATTCCTAATCCCATTTGCACCATTGCAAAAATAGTACGTTCTTCCATTAGTTCATATTTGACCTGCAGTTTAACTTTGTTTTCATGTAAAAGCCGCTTAATATTGTCATCACTACCCCATTGAGGCATAATAAAATGTTCACCTCTTAGTTGTTTGAAAGATATGAATTTTTGATGCTGCAGAGGGTGGTCAGGTGGCAGGAGAACGACCAGCTTATCCTTTTTTAAAGGCATCACTTCAAATGGTTTAGACGTGGGCAATGAAACAAATCCAAAATCAATGGTGCTGTTTGAAATCCAATCGCTCATTTCATCATAGCATCCTAAATAGGTTTTAACTTCGATAAGAGGATACGCTTCATGAAACTGAGATAAAATTCCAGGAAGCCATTGCATGGAAACACTGGATAATGTTCCTAAACGAACAGTGCCCGTATTTAAACTTTTAATTGAGATTACTTCTTGCTGTAAAAGTTCCTCTTGCTGCAAAATTTTCTGAATAAATATAAGAATACGTTCCCCATTGCTGGTCAGACTTACACCGGAACGATTCCTTTTAAGCAAAGAAAACCCCAGTTCGGATTCAAGAGTAGAGATCGCATAGCTTACACCTGATTGTGTCAGATGAAGTTTTTCAGCGGCTTTGGTCAAGCTGCCAAGTTCAACAATTGTGTTGAAAATCTCATATTTTGAAATAGTCAATTGAACCACTTCCTATAATTAATCGATACATAGCATTGTACTTTAAGCGGGTGATATCCACTTAAATATACTATACGTGATACATATCTGCCAGAAAAAAATTATCCGATAGTCAATTTGGTTTAATGTTCTTATATTCTGCAAGTATGAGCTTAGAGTGAGGTAGTCATGAAAAATAGCCTGCACTCTTAGAAAATAAGAGCGCAGGCTATTTGAATATCTTTGATTGTACTGGTTAGGGAGTAGGCAGCTTAGGGCAGCATGGACCGCCTTCAGGACCTGGTCTATGAGGAGGACGCAGTGCATCGTCTACGGCTTTGGCTTGCTCATCAGATAAGCCTGCAGCGTCCTTTAATTCTTTGATCATGTCTGGACGTTGATTAAACTTTTCTTTTAGGAAAGCATCCCTTTTCTCAGGAGTCATTGATCTTACTTTTTCCATTTCTGATTTGCGCTGTGCATCTTTTTCTTTGAAAAATTTAATCAGATTATCTTCTTGCTCTTGCGTGATAGTACTGTCATTTACCAATTTATCCATAGAAATTTTCATATGCTCTTCTCTATTTTCAGGATTAGGCATCTGGTGGTTCATACCAGGTCCAGGTGTGAATTCTTGTTGACCATCATGAGCAAAGGCGA
>Ga0316600_10000518_pt1 | contig 18518 bp, 12 predicted proteins | sample OWC_soil_day5_CT_FD_207652 | JGI IMG/M metagenome (GOLD analysis project Ga0316600, IMG submission 207652) | Wetland soil microbial communities from Old Woman Creek delta, Ohio, United States - OWC_soil_day5_CT | ecosystem: Environmental > Terrestrial > Soil > Wetlands | place: USA: Ohio... | reverse complement strand
CCTGATCGTGTCCCACATTTAGTGCTGGACACGGCAAACTTTTAGTTCTATCCTTTCCGGATGCTGGTGGCGGGGCGTGACTTTTCCGAACACATCCTCTCGCGCATCCGTACCCGGGTGCTGGACGATTCGACGCTGACGCGCAGCGCCTTGTCGCGCGAAGTCTGTGGGTGGATGCAGTGGCAAGGCGACGATGGGCGCCCGAAGGATGTGAGCTGCCGGGTGGCGTTGCTCAAGTTGAGTCGGCGTGGGCTGATCGAGCTACCTGCGGCACGGGAGATCTCATTCGGTAGCCCCGCCCAGGTGGCGCAGGCAGCACAGTCGAGTTGGCTGAGGATCGAGGCGCCGCTGGCGCAACTGGGTCGAGTGTGGCTGGTGCCTGTGGACGCTGGGCAAGCCGAGTTGTCTCGTGCGTGGTGGGCGATGATGCAGGCGCACCACCCGCTGGGTGCGGGGCCGCTGTGCGGAGCGCAGATCCGCTACTTGATCGTCTGCGAGGCCGGTGTGCTCGGCGGCTTGAGCTTCAGCGCCCCGGCGTGGCGCCTGGCGCCGCGCGACGAGTGGATTGGCTGGGACGATGCCGCTCGATGCACGGGGCTGTCCAAGGTGGTGGCCAACAGCCGCTTTCTGATCCTGCCGGGCGTGCAGGTCCCGAACCTGGCCTCGCACGCATTGGCCTTGTCGCTCAAGCGGCTGAGCGCGGATTGGCAGGCACGCTATGCAATCGCCCCGGTGCTGGTGGAGACCTTCGTGGACAGCACCCGTTACCGCGGCACCTGCTATCGGGCGGCCAATTGGCGCCATCTGGGTCAGACGCAGGGTCGTGGCCGGCAGGATCGTGCACACGCAGCGTTGGGCACGAACAAGGACATCTGGGTCTATCCATTGCACGCGCGCTGGCAAAGTATCCTGCAGGGCACCGCGGGTACGGTGGGCGCACCCAAGGCAAAGCCGCCAAGGCCCGCGCCGCTGGACTGGGCAGAGCAGGAGTTCGGTGGCTGCGAGCTGCCCGATGCGCGACTGCAGGCGCGCTTGCTGACGATGGCCAGGGATTTCTATGGGCGCCCGACGGCCAGCCTGACCCAGGCGTGTTCGAGCCGGGCCAAGACCAAGGCGGCGTACCGATTCCTGGATCACGAGCACACCACGATGGACACGTTGCTGCAACCGCACTACCGAGCCACGCAAGCACGCCTGCGTGACGAGCAGGTCGTGCTGGCGGTGCAGGACACGAGCAGCCTGAACTACACGGCGCATGTGGCCACCGAGGGCCTGGGGCCGATCGGCTCCACGGCACAAGGCCCGCAAGGGCTGCACCTGCACTCGACGCTGGCCTTCAACGTGCAAGGCACCCCCTTGGGCTTCATCGACGTGCAGTGCTGGGCGCGCGATCCCGATGAATTCGGCAAGAAGGCCAAGCGCCATCGCGTGCCCATCGAGGACAAGGAGAGCTACAAGTGGCTGAAGAGCTTGACCGCGACGGCGGCCGCGCAGGCGAGTTGCCCCCGCACGATGCTGGTGAGCGTGGGCGACCGCGAGGCAGATATCTACGAGCTGTTTCAGCAGGCGGCGGCACGCCCTGAAGGCCCGAAGCTGCTGGTGCGCGCAGAGCACAACCGCAAACTGCAAGACGAGCAGCTGCGCCTGTGGGAGACGATGCAGGCCCGCTCGGTCGACGCCGTCCAGGTCCTGCAGGTGCCGCGCCAAGGCAGTCGCGCCGCGCGCGAGGCGCGCATGGATATTCGCTACGCCGCCGTCAACTTGGTCGCTCCCGCCGGGCACAAAGGCCCGGCGCTTGCGGTGTGGGCCGTCCTGGCCCAGGAGCAGGATGCCCCAGCCGGGGTCAAGCCATTGGCGTGGATGCTGCTCACCACGGTCGAGGTCGGCAGCGTCGAGCAGGCGTGCGAGAGGCTGATGTGGTACTCGCGCCGCTGGGGCATCGAAGTCCTGCATCGCACGTTGAAGAGTGGCTGCCGCATCGAGCAGCGGCAGTTGGGCCAGGCCGACCGGCTCGAAGCCTGCTTGGCGATCGACCTGGTCGTGGCCTGGCGCATCTACCACCTGTGCAAGCTCGGACGCGACGACCCTCAAGCGCCGTGCACCGTGTACTTCGAGGAGGCGGAGTGGAAGGCGCTGACGGTGTTCACGACCAAGAAGCCGCCTGAGCCGAATCAGGTTCCAACCTTGCGCGAGATGATCCGAAGCGTGGCCACGCTCGGCGGCTTCCTCGGGCGCAAGGGCGACGGTGAGCCCGGCACGCAAACCCTCTGGCTCGGCCTGCAACGCCTTGACGACATCGTCGCCATGTGGCTCGCGATGACCAGCTTGCCGACCGCGACACAGAGGCCGGTGTCCAGCGCAGACGACTCCGGGTAACGATCAGGGCTTTGCCGGGGGATGGTTACCCGACCTGCCGCGCTCGTTGCGCCAGCCCCAGGCCGATGCGCGAGATGCGGCCGTCCTCCCTCCAGCCAGCACCCGGTTTCGCCATGGGGAGTTAGAGTAGCGGCGCCCCGGCTTGCCGTCCATTGCCCGGCCGGCCAGTTTGTCCACACCTTTCGGCACATCACCGTCGGAGAAGAACTATGAGAACTGCGCTCAGCTCGGCACTCGTCTGTCTGGTACTGCTGGCTGCCGGATGCGCCGACGACACGCGCATGAAAGCGCTGGAGGCGAAGGTCGCCAGATTGGAGGCAGCGACCACCGCTTCGGCCACGCAGATCAAGAACCTGGAACTGCAAAGCGAAATCGCAGCTTCGGAACGCATAGCTTTCCTGAAGCCAGGAGACAGTGGGTATTCGTTGCTGAGGCTGGACCTGGGGAACATCACTGTAAAGATTGCCGATGTGATGCCATACGCCACTGGAAGCAAGGTCTCCCTGCAGTTTGGCAACTTGACGTCCGCCAAGATCGACGGCCTCAGGGCAAAGCTGGAGTGGGGCACGGTCGACGAAAAGGGCGTCGCCCAAAACGACAAGGCGAAGTCCAGAGAAGTCGAATTCACCGAGTCGCTTGCTCCAGGCGCCTGGACTCAATCAGAACTGGTACTTGAGGGCGTGCCACCCACTGAGCTTGGCTTCGTGCGCCTAAGAGAGGTCGATCACAGCGGCATTGGCTTGCTGCAGTAGGGGTGGCTTCAATCCAACAGAGCACTGCATGAGTCGGCCATCCGCGTGGGCCGATTCGAGAGAAGCCGATTCGCACACGAAGTGCCGACCCGTGAGCAATCGCTTGGACTGCTGCACACGCGCTGCACATGACGCTCCGTAGAGCGGCTTGTTCACTACTTTTCCGCGCCAGTCCTTCAGAGGGCCGCCGCTCAGGCGCCAGGGCGATGGATACGGCGGTTCGTGCCTGCGGCAGCAGTCTGGCCGGCAGATGACGCCAGGCAACTCGGCAGCGTTGCCACCCGTCACGGCCATGCAAAACCTCAATCGGGCAATCCCAGGCCGACGCGTGAGATGCGACCCTGGTCCAGCTCACGCACCACCAATGTGGCCGAGCCCAGTGTCACGCTGTCACCCGCCACCGGCGGGCGGCGCAATTTGGCGGCCATCCAGTCGCCCAGAGGCTGCGCGGCCCCGGCCGGCGCCGGCAGGTTGTAGAACTCGCAGACCAGGGTCACCGGCAGCTTCGGGTCAAGCTCGAAGTCGCGGAACACCGCGCGCTGCTCGCGCTCGTCGCCAGGGTCGGGCATGGCCACGCCCAGGCGCCGCGCCACCAGGCCGATGGTCGTGCCCTGCGTCAGCAGCGACACCAGCACGACGACGAAGGCCACGTTGAACAGCAGCGCGGCCTGCGGCGTGCCCGCCAGCAGCGGAAACAGCGCCAGCACGATCGGCACTGCGCCGCGCAGCCCCACCCAGGAGATGAACCAGGTCTCGCGCGGCGTGAAGCGAAAGGGCCACAGACACAGCCACACCGCAAGCGGCCGGGCGACGAAGATCAGCACCAGCGCCACGGCCAGCGCCGGCAGCAAGGTCGGCAGCATCTTCGACGGAGTCACCAGCAGGCCCAGCAACAGGAACATGCCAGCCTGTGCCAGCCAGGCGTAACCGTCCATGGCCGCCAGCGTTGGCGCTACGGCCTCGGCGGCGCGGTTGGCGACGATCAGGCCGAACAGGTAGACCGCCAGGAAACCCGAGCCGCCGAGCAGGCCCGTGGCGGCAAAGACCGACAGTCCGGCCGCACCGATCAGCAGGGCCAGGATGCCGCCGCCGGCATCGCGTGCAGCCACGCGCTTCAGCAGTGCGGCCATCGCGAAGCCTCCGCACACGCCGGCCAGCGTGCCCCAGCCGAACTGCTGCACGAAGGCCCAGGCCATGGCCGAGCCCGCAGAGCCGCCGGAAGCCGCCGCGCCGGGCGCCAGCAGCGCGATGAAGGCCAGCGTCAGGTACACCGCCATCGGGTCGTTGACGCCGGATTCGATCTCCAGCGTGGCGGCCACGCGCTCATTGAGCGTCACGCCCGAGCGCGTCAGCAACGCGAACACCGCGGCGGCGTCGGTTGAGCCGACGATGGCGCCAAGCAGCATGGCGCTACCCCAGTCCAGGCCGAGAAAGAGCATGCCGGCGAGCGCCGTGGTGGCGGCACACACCAGCACGCCCACGGTGGCCAGCACCGAGGCCGGCTTCAGCCCGGTGCGAAAGGTGGCGAAGGCGGTGCGCAGCCCGCCGTCGAGCAGGATCACGGCCAGCGCCAGGTTGCCGACCCAGAAGCTCAGCCGGATGTCGTCGAACAGGTACCCGCCGGGCCCGTCCTCGCCGGCCAGAATGCCGGCCAGCAGGAAGACGAGCAGGAACGAGAAGCCGATGCGCGCCGAGAACAGCCCGGCCAGCACGCTGACGAAGACCAGCGCGGCGGCAGCCAGCAGCGGCGGGTTGACGAAGTCCATGGACCACAGTATCCACGCGCCTTGATCTGCCTCAATCGACGGCCGCCGCGTCACGCCGGGGACGCATCGGGCCTGCAGAATGGACTTGTCCCCAGGCTGCAATGGCACGATCGATCCCGGCATGCCGATGGCACCCCGCGAAACCAGCCCCTCACCCGAATCCACCACAGCCTGGCACGCGTTGCCGGCGGCGCAAGCACTGGCCGCACTGCAGGCCGACGCGACGACCGGCCTGACGCAGGCGGAGGCACAGCGCAGGCTGGCGCAGCATGGCGCCAACGCCCTGCCTGAAGCTCCGCCGCGACCGGCCTGGCGCACTTTCGTGCGCCAGTTCAAGAGCCCGCTGATCTACATCCTGTTCGTCGCAGCGCTGCTGGCCGCGTCGCTGGGCCACCATGCCGATGCCGGCGTGATCCTGGCCGTGGTCATCGTCAATGCGCTGATCGGCAGCTTCCAGGAAGGCCGCGCCGAGCGCTCGATGGCCTCGCTGCGCCGCCTGGCGGCGCTGCAGGCTCGGGTGTTGCGCGACGGGCACGAGGCGCAGCTCGAAGCCCGCGAGCTGGTGCCTGGCGACATCCTGCTGCTGTCCGCCGGCGATGCCGTCGGCGCCGACGCGCGGCTGCTGCAGCAGGTGCAGCTGCAACTGGCCGAGGCCGCGCTCACCGGCGAATCGGTGCCTGTGGCCAAGGCGCTGGAGGCGCTGCCCGAGGCCACCGGGCTGGCCGACCGGCACAACATGGTCTACGCCGGCACCCATGTCAGCGCCGGGCGGGCCAGCGCGGTGGTGGTGGCCACTGGCGTGCATACCGAGGTCGGCCGCATCGCCGGCCTGACCGAACGCGCCGAAGAACCGAAGACGCCACTGGAACTGCGCATCGAGCAGTTCGGCCGCTGGCTGGTGGCGGCGGCGCTGGGGCTGTTCGTCGTCGTCGTGCTGCTCGGCCTGTGGCGCGAGCTGCCGCTGGCCGAGGTGCTGATGGTGGCCATCAGCCAGATGGTGTCCATGGTGCCTGAAGGCCTGCCGGTGGCCATGACCATCGCGCTGGCCGTGGGCATGCAGCGCATGGCCGCGCGCGGCGCCATCATCCGGCGCCTGTCGGCGGTCGAGACGCTGGGCTCGACCACCACCATCTGCAGCGACAAGACCGGCACGCTGACGCGCAACGAAATGACGGTCACTGCGCTGTGGCTGCCCGACCCGGTCCGGCCGACGGGCCGCGAGCTCACCGTGTCCGGCATCGGCTATGCGCCCGAAGGCACGCTGCACGAAGGCGCAGCCGCAGCCGACACTGGCGACACCGCGCTGCGCGAGTTGCTGCATGCAGCCACGCTGTGCAACGACGCGCAGCTGCTCCCCCCCGAGGACGAACGCACGGCCTGGACGGTGCTCGGCGACCCGACCGAAGGCGCGCTGCACGTGCTGGCGCTCAAGGCCGGCATTCAGATCGACGGATTACGCCAGCAAGCCCCGCGGGAAGCCGAGTTGCCCTTCGACTCCGAGACCCAGCTGATGGCCACGCGCCACCGCTTGGCCGACGCGCCGCGCCGCGTCTACCTCAAAGGCGCGCCCGAGGCGGTGCTGCGGCTGTGCCGGCGCGACGATGTGGACCGCAGCGACGCGGCGCGCGCTGCGTCCGAGACGATGGCACAGCGGGCGCTGCGCGTGCTGGCCTTCGCCGCGGTCGACGACGACCCGCTCGAGCCGTCCGCCGGCTTCGATGCGCTGGTCGGGCGTGTGCGCCTGCTCGGCCTGGCCGGGCAGATCGACCCCCCGCGCGAGGAGGTCAAGGCCGCGGTGGCCGATTGCCGCGCCGCCGGCATCCGGCCGGTGATGGTGACCGGCGACCACAAGCTCACCGGCCTGGCGATCGCGCGCGAGCTGGGCATCGCCCGCGACGGCGACCGCGCCGTCGACGGGCCGGAGATGGAACGCATGGGCGAGGCGGAACTGAGCGATGCGCTGCCGACGATCGCGGTGTTCGCGCGCGTGCATCCGGCGCAGAAGCTGCGCATCGTCGAGGCGCTGCAAGCGCGCGGCGAGGTGGTGGCGATGACCGGCGACGGCGTCAACGACGCCCCCGCGCTGGCCCGCGCCGACGTCGGCGTGGCCATGGGCATCACCGGCACCGAGGTGGCCAAGAGCGCGGCCAAGATCGTGGTCTGTGACGACAACTTCGCCACCATCGTTGCGGCCGTCGAGCAGGGGCGTGTCGTCTACGGCAACCTTAAGAAGGTCATCCTCTACCTTTTCGCCACCGCGATCGACGAGGTCGTTGTGCTGATGCTGGCACTGCTCGGCGGATTCCCGCTGCCGCTGGTGGCGGTGCAGATCCTGTGGATCAACATCGTCACCGAGGGCACGCTGACGATCAACCTGGTGATGGACCCGCCCGCTGGCGACGAGATGCGGCGCCAGCCGACCGTGCGCGGCGAAGCGCTGGTTGATCGCAGCATGCTGGGTCGCATCGCGCTGATGGCCAGCGTGTCGGTACTGGCCACCTTCGGCTGGTTTGTGTGGCGCGTCGGCATGGGGCTGCCGCTGGACCAGGTGCGAACCGAGACCTTCACGCTGCTGGCCATGTGCCAGTGGTTCAACGTGCTGAACTGCCAGTCGGCCAGCGCCTCGGCCCTGATGCTGGGCGTGCTGCGCAACCGCTGGCTGCTCGGCGGGCTGGGGCTGTCGGTGCTGCTGCAGGCGCTGGTGCTGTACCTGCCACCGCTGAACGCGCTGTTCCACACGGTGCCGTTGCCGGCGGACTCGCTGCTGCCCTTGCTGCTGCTGGCCAGCAGCGTGCTGTGGGTCGAGGAACTGCGCAAGTGGCTCGTGCGCTCGCGATCAAGGCGCCGCGCATGACACTGAAGCGGCTGCGGCTGCGGCTGCCGCCTGCACTGCGCCCGCCGCGCAGGGCCCGCCGCCAGGCAATAGCCTAGCGGATTGCTGCGGTGTGTGCCCCTGCACAAGGCGGTCGCATAGCATGAATTGCATGGCACAGAACTCATCTCGCGACAACTCGGACGGCGCGCCACCCTGGCATGCGCAGGATGCTGCGCAGGTATTGCAGCGCCTGGACAGCGGCGCCCATGGGTTGAGCGCGGCCGAAGCAGCGCGCCGCCTTGCGCAGGCGGGGCCGAACCGCCTGGCCGAGGCCCGACCGCCTGGCGTGCTCGAGCGCCTGGCGCGCCAGTTCAACAACCTGCTGCTGATGGTGCTGATGGGCGCGGCGCTGATCACCGCGCTGATGGGCCATTGGGTCGACACCGCGGTGATCGCGGCCGTGGTCGTGCTCAATGCCGTGATCGGCTTCGTGCAGGAAGGCAAGGCCGAAAAGGCGCTGCAGGCCATCCGACACCTGCTGTCGCCGCATGCGCTGGTGCTGCGCGACGGCCACCAGCACGAGATCGATGCGGCCGACCTGGTGCCCGGCGACGTGGTGTTGCTGGCCTCGGGCGACAGCCTGCCCGCCGATGTGCGCCTGCTGCAGGCACGCAACCTGCGCATCGACGAGGCGGCACTGACCGGCGAATCGGTGCCGGTGGACAAGACTGTGTCACCGGTGGCGTCCGATGCCGCCATCGGCGACCGGCTCGGCATGGCCTATGCCGGCACGCTGGTCACGCAAGGCCAGGCGCGCGCCGTGGTAGTGGCCACCGGCGCGGCCACCGAGATCGGCCGCATCGGCCGCATGCTGGAGGCGGTGGAGGCCGGCACCACGCCGCTGCTTCGCAAGATGGAAGCCTTCGGGCGCACGCTGACGCTGGCCATCCTGGCGGCGGCGGGCGCGCTCTTCGCTTTCGGCCTGCTGGTGCGCGGCATGGGTGCCGGCGAGGTCTTCATGGCCGCGGTCGGCCTGGCCGTGGCCGCCATCCCCGAAGGCTTGCCGGCGATCATGACCATCGCGCTGGCCATCGGCGTGCAGCGCATGGCTACGCGCCAGGCGGTGATCCGGCGGCTGCCGGCCGTGGAGACGCTGGGCTCGGTGACCGTGATCTGCTCGGACAAGACCGGCACGCTGACGCGCAACCAGATGACGGTGCAGCAGGTCGTGTGTGCCGGCGCGACGCTTGAGGTCGAGGGCGCCGGCTACGCGCCCGAAGGCGCGCTGCGCCTCGACAGCCAGGCGCTCGACGCGGCTGCGTTGGCCCAGCGCGCGCCGGCCGCGCTGGCACTGGCGCAGGTGGCTGCCCTGTGCAATGACGCCAGCCTGCACCAACGCGACGGCCAGTGGCAACTGGCCGGCGATCCGACCGAGGGCGCACTGCTGACGCTGGCCTGCAAGGCCGGGCTGAACCCGTCCGAGCTGAAGCTGGAGCAGCCTCGATTGGAGGTCATCCCCTTCGAGTCCGAGCACCGCTACATGGCCACGCTGCACGCGCAGGGTAGCGCCATGATGGCCATGGTCAAGGGCGCCCCGGAGCGCATCCTCGCCATGTGCGCCGAGCAGCTCGGCGCCGACGGCCGCGCCCAGCCGCTGGACACGGCGCATTGGGCGGCCCAGGTCGAGGCCCAGGCCCGTGCCGGGCGGCGCGTGCTGGCGCTGGCACGGCGCACGCTGAGCAGCGCCAAGGAGGACCTGGACCATGCCGACTTCGCCAGCGGGCTGACGCTGCTGGGCATCGTCGGCATCATCGACCCGCCACGCCAGGAGGCCATCGACGCCGTGGCGCAGTGCCATGCCGCTGGCATTCGCGTGGTCATGATCACCGGCGACCACGGCGTTACGGCCGGCGCCATCGCCGCGCAGCTGGGCATGGGCGGCGACCTCGCGGCCATCACCGGCCCCGAGGTCGAGGCGATGGACGACGCGGCGCTGCGCGCGGTGGCGCACACCACGCGCGTGTTCGCCCGCGCCAGCCCCGAGCACAAGCTGCGCCTGGTGCGCGCGCTGCAGGCCAATGGCGAAATCGTCGCGATGACCGGCGACGGCGTCAACGACGCGCCGGCGCTGAAGCAGGCCGACGTCGGCGTGGCCATGGGCATGAAGGGCACCGAGGCCGCCAAGCAGGCCGGCGCCATCGTGCTCGCCGACGACAACTTCGCCTCGATCGCGCATGCGGTGGAGGAAGGGCGCACCGTCTACGACAACCTGCGCAAGACCGTGACCTTCCTGCTGCCGATCAACGGCGGCGAATCGCTGTCGCTGCTGCTGGCGGTGCTGATCGGCGTGGCCTTGCCGATCGCGCCGGCGCAGATCCTGTGGGTCAACATGGTCAGCTCGATCGCGCTGGCCTTGGTGCTGGCCTTCGAGCCGACCGAAGCCGACGTCATGCACCGCCCGCCGCGCCGGCCTGACGAGCCGATGCTGTCGCGCTTCGTGCTCTGGCGCATCGGTTTCGTCTCGACGCTGTTCCTGGCCGGCATCTTCGGCATGTTCGAGTGGGCGCTGTACCACGGCGCCTCGGTCGACACCGCGCGCACGGTCGCCGTCAACACGCTGGTGTGCATGGAGGTCTTCTATCTGTTCAGCGTGCGCTACCTCAAGGCGCCGTCGTTCACGCTGCAGGGAGTCAAGGGCACGCCGCGCGTGCTGGTGGCCGTGGCGGCCGTCTTCGTGCTGCAGCTGCTTTTCACCTACACGCCATTCATGCAGACCTTCTTCGCCACCACCGCGCTGCCGCTGACCACGGGTCTGGCGATCGTGGCGGTCGGGGTCGGCGTGCTGGTGGTGCTGGAACTGGAGAAGCTGATGCTGCGGCGCTTCGGCTGGATGCCGGACTGAAGGGGCGAGCGCGAGGTTGCGGCTGGTTCGACCACCGGCCCCGACCTGCGTCATGGCGCCACCCGTTTCGACGCCGCCTGCTCCCGCTGATCTGAAAGGACATGACCCAGACCACCGCCCCCGTCGCGATGCACGCGCCGTTTGCCGAGTTCGCGCTGCTGCTGCTGATCTGTGCCGTCGCCGGCGCGGTGTTCGTGCGCCTGCGCCAGCCGGTGCTGATCGCCTACATCGTGGTCGGCATCGTGGTCGGGCCGGCGGTGCTGGGGCTGGTGGCCGCCAACGAGCAGATCGACCTGCTGGCGCAGGTGGGCGTCACGGTGCTGCTGTTCGTCGTCGGCCTCAAGCTCGACCTGCACCACATCCGCCACATCGGGCCGGTCGCGCTGGCCACGGGCCTGGGCCAGCTGGCGTTCACCATCGCCTTCGGCTTTCTGATCATCCTCGTGCTCGGCAAGGCGCCGATGGAGGCGCTGTACGTCGCCGTCGCGCTGACCTTCTCCAGCACCATCATCATCGTCAAGCTGCTGTCCGACAAGCGCGAGCTGGACAGCCTGCATGGCCGCATCGCGGTGGGCTTCCTGATCGTGCAGGACCTTGCCGTGGTCATCGCGATGATGACGATGAGTGCGATGCGCGGCACCGGCGGCGCCGAAGGCGGCGACGTCGCGCTGCACGAGGTGCTGCTGTCGCTCGGCGGCCGGCTGGCGGCGGCGGCGCTGCTGATGTTCGTGCTGATGCGTTGGGTGCTGCCGGCCGTGGTCTCGGCGATGGCGCGCTCGCAGGAGCTGCTGCTGGTGTTTGCCATCGCCTGGGGTGTGGCCCTGGCGGGCTTCAGCGAGTGGGCCGGCTTCAGCAAGGAGGCCGGGGCCTTCCTCGCCGGGTTCTCGCTCGCCTCCACGCCCTACCGCGAGGCCATGAATGCCAGGCTGACCAGCATCCGCGATTTCCTGCTGCTGTTCTTCTTCATCGACTTGGGCGCCAGGCTCGAGCTGTCCACGCTGGGCGCCGAGGTGGTCCCTGCCGTGGTGCTGTCGCTGTTCGTGCTGATCGGCAATCCGCTGATCGTGATGGCCATCATGGGCTACATGGGCTTCCGCAAGCGCACCGGTTTCCTCGCGGGGCTGACGGTGGCGCAGATCAGCGAGTTCTCGATCGTCTTCGTGGCCATGGGCATCACGCTGGGCCATGTCGGTGTGCAGGCGCTGGGGCTGACCACGCTGGTGGGCTTAGTGACGATCACGGTGTCGACCTACATGATCCTGTACTCGCAGCCGCTGTATGAGCGCCTCGCGCCCTGGCTGGGCGCCTTCGAGCGGCGCCAGCCCTTGCGCGAGCTGGCGGTGGAGAACGACGACCCTGCGCTCGGGCGCGCCGACGTCATCGTCTGCGGCCTGGGCCGTTACGGCAGCCGCCTGCTGAGGCAATTGCGCACCGACGGCGTGCAGGCCATCGGTGTCGATTTCGACCCCGAGGCGGTGCGCGCCCTGCAGCTTCAGGGGCTGCCGGTGCATTTCGGCGATGGCGAGGACCCGGGCTTCTTCGAATCGCTGCCGCTGCAGCAGGCCGCATGGGTCGTGACCACGCTGCCGAGCTGGGAGTCGAACCGGGCGCTGCTGCATGCACTGCAGGAGGTCGGCTACCGCGGCCGGGTGGCGGCTGCGCCGCGCGACCCGGCACATGCGCGCGAGCTGGCCCAGGCCGGCGTGGCGCTGGTGCTCAACCCCTTCGACGACGCCGCCGACCATGCCGCGGCCCAACTGGCGCAACATCTGGCCCGCAAGGAGAACCCATCATGACAGCGCACAACCTGGTCCTGGCGGCCACCGATTTTTCGCCGGCTGCACGGCATGCGGCCGAGCGCGCGGCGCGCGTTGCCCACGAAACCGGCGCCGCGCTGTCGCTGCTGCACGTGCTGCCCGGCGGCAGCCTGGCCGAACTGCGCCAGTGGCTGGGTGCGGGGCATGTGCTGGAACAACAGCTGCACGCCGACACGCTGGCGCAGCTGCAACAGGCGGCGCAGGCGCTGCAGCTTGAACGCGGTGTGCCGGTCACCACGCTGCAGACCAGCGGCGTCGCCTTCGAGGAGATATCGCGCGAGGCCGAGCGCCAGGACGCTGCCGTGATGGTGCTCGGCGCACGCGGCATGGGCTTCATGCGCCGCCTGGTGCTGGGCAGCACCTCCGATCGGCTGCTGCGGCGCAGCACGCGGCCGCTGCTGGTGGTCAGGCAGATCCCGCATGAGCCCTACCGTCGTGCGCTGGTGGCGATCGACTTCTCGCCCTGGTCGTCGGCCGCGGTGCAGTCGGCACGGCGGGTGGCGCCGAGCGCGCGGCTGCTGCTGTTCAGTGTCTTCCAGGTGCCTTTCGAAGACAAACTGCACTTTGCCGGCGTCGATGCCGCGACCATCGAGCACTACCGGCGCCAGGCGCGCGCCCAGGCACTGCAGCGCCTGCACGCACTGGCGCAGCGCTCCGGCTTGAAGGCCGGCGAATGGGAGCCGCAGGTGGCCGAGGGCGACGCCTCGATGCGCATCGTCGAGACCGAACACGCGCTGGACAGCGATCTGGTGGTGCTGGGCAAGCATGGCCAGTCGGCCACCGAAGAGCTGCTGCTGGGCAGCGTCACCAAGCATGTGCTGGCCGAAGGCAGTGCCGACGTGCTGGTGTCGACGGCGCGCGAGCCATGATCTGAACCTTCGCCACCCCACCGACTCCCACGATGGATGTCGATCCAGGGCTTTGCAGGAGTCACCAAGATGAAACCGATCCGCCGTGTGCTCGTGGCCACCGACTTCTCCGCCGGTTCGGACGCTGCCGTCGAGCGTGCCGTGCGGATTTCGCGCGCCCATGGCGCCTGCATCGACCTGGTGCATGCCTTCGACATCAGTGCCTGGCAGGCCTTGCGCGCCGTGTTCGACCTCGGGCGCCTGAGCGGCCGGCCCTCACCCGAGGCAGGCCTGCGCGAGCGCCTGGAGGCACGGGCTGCCGCGCTGGCGGCACGCGAGGGTCTGGTGGTCGAAAGCCACTTCGGCGTCGGCGCGGCAGCGGCGGTGATCGAAGCGCGCGCGAGGGCGATGAATGCCGGCTTGCTGGTCATCGCGCGCCGCTCCGAGCCGGCAGCGCCTGGCGTCAGCAGCACACTGTTGCGCATCCTGCGCAGCGCCCCCTGCCCGTTGCTGGTGACCCGTGCCGGCGCGGCGGCGGACTACGCCCGGGTCCTGACGGCAGTCGACCTGCGCGAGGTGTCGCGCCAGGCTGCGGCCGACGCGCTGGAGCTGTTCCCGACGGCTGCGCACCGCTTGCTGTATGTCGTCGACCCGCAGTGGGAATCCGAGGTGCAGCGCGGTCATGGCGACGACGTACCGCTCGGCGAACTGATCGCATCGCTGCATGCCCGGGCGCAACTGCAGCTCGAAGCGATGGCCGGCGAACTTGCCGCCGCCCGCGGCGTGACCGTGGACGTGGCGGTGGTCGAGGCCATCCCGGCGCTGGGCATCGTGCAGCATGCCGCCACCTGGCCGGCCGACTGCGTGGTCGTCGGGCGCCATGGCCAGGGCCTGGTGGCCGATGCCCTGCTCGGCAGCACCGCCCTGGATGCCATCCACCACAGCGGGCGCGACGTGCTGGTGGTGTCATGACAGGCAGCCGGCCGCTGCGGGCGCTGCGCTGGTTGTTCGCGCTGTGCCTGGCCACCGCAGGCGCCATGGCGGCAGCGGTCACCCCGGTGCGTGTGCTGCAGGTGCACGATGCCATCGGACCGGCCAGCGCCGACTACATCGTGCGCGGCATCGCCCAAGCTGGCGCGGCCGGCGCACCGCTGGTCGTGATCGAGCTCGACACGCCCGGCGGGCTGGACACGTCGATGCGGCAGATCGTGCAGGCGATCCTGGCCTCGCCGGTGCCGGTGGCGGTGTTCGTCAGCCCCGAAGGCGCCCGCGCCGCCAGCGCCGGCACCTACATCCTCTACGCCGCGCACGTCGCGGCCATGGCCCCGGCGACCACGCTGGGCGCGGCCACGCCGGTGGCCATCGGCCTGCCCGGCGCCGAGCGCAAGCCGCCGGCCGGCGACCCAGCAGCGCGCCCAACCGAAGGCCAGGCCAGCGGCGCGGCGGCCAGCGCGCCGCCGCCCGCGCTGGCCGATCCGATGAGCGCCAAGCAGGTGCACGATGCGTCCGCCTTCATCCGCGGGCTGGCGCAGCAGCGTGGCCGCAACGCCGAATGGGCCGAGCGCGCGGTGCGCGAGGCGGTCAGCCTGACGGCGCGCGAGGCGCTGGCCGCCAAGGTCATCGATGTGGTGGCCGATGATGTCAACGACCTGCTGACGCAGATCGACGGCCGCCGCGTGCGCCTGCACGGCGGCGAGCTGACGCTGGCCACACGCGCCCTGCCCACCGAGACGGTGCTGCCCGACTGGCGGCAACGGCTGCTGTCGGTGATCGCCAACCCGAGCTTCGCGCTGATCCTGATGATGATCGGCATCTACGGCCTGATCTTCGAGTTCTCGTCGCCCGGCTTCGGCCTGCCCGGTACCGTCGGGGCGATCTGCCTGCTGCTGGCGCTGTTCGCGCTGCAACTGCTGCCGGTCAACTATGCCGGGTTGGGTCTGATCCTGCTGGGCATTGCGCTGCTCGCGGCCGAACTGGTGAGCCCGAGCTTCGGCGTGCTCGGCGTCGGCGGCACCGTCGCCTTCGTCGCTGGCGGCCTGCTGCTGTTCGACCGCGACGTGCCCGGCTTCGGCGTGCCGCTGGCGCTGATCCTGGCGCTGGCCGCCAGCTCTGCCGCGATGGTGCTGCTCGGCGGCGGCATGGCGCTGCGTGCGCGCCGGCGGCCGGTGGTCAGCGGCCGCGAGGAGATGGTCGGCGCGAGCGGCCGCGTGCTGGCGGTCGGCACCGACAGCTGGGCCGAGGTGCATGGCGAACGCTGGAGGATCGACAGTACTGAGCCCCTGATGCCGGGCCAGGAGGTGCGCGTGCTGGCCATCGATGGGCTGACACTGCGGGTGCGCCCGGACACCCGCCCCGACGAAACCGTTCGCAAAGGAGCCTGACCATGTTCTTCGACCTGCAATTCGGCCTGGGCGGCGTGCTGGTGCTGCTGCTGATCCTGATGTTCAGCGCGCTGCGCGTGCTGCGCGAATACCAGCGCGGCGTGGTCTTCCAACTCGGCCGCTTCTGGAAGGTCAAGGGCCCAGGGCTGGTGCTGGTGATTCCCGGCATCCAGCAGATGGTCAAGGTGGATCTGCGCGTGGTGACGATGGATGTGCCGCCCCAGGACGTGATCTCGCGCGACAACGTCTCGGTCAAGGTCAACGCGGTGGTCTTCTTCCGCGTCGTTGACCCGCAGAAGGCCATCATCCAGGTCGAGGATTTCCTGATGGCCACCAGCCAGCTGGCGCAGACCACGCTGCGCGTGGTGCTGGGCAAGCACGAGCTCGACGAGATGCTGGCCGAGCGCGAACGGCTGAACCTGGACGTGCAGCAGATCCTGGACGCGCAGACCGACGCCTGGGGCATCAAGGTCACCAACGTCGAGATCAAGCACATCGACCTGAATGAATCGATGGTGCGCGCCATCGCGCGCCAGGCCGAGGCCGAACGCGAGCGGCGCGCCAAGGTGATCCACGCCGAAGGCGAGAAGCAGGCCGCGGTGTCGCTGCTGGAAGCTGCGCAGATGCTGGCGCAGCAGCCCGAGGCCATGCAGCTGCGCTACCTGCAGACGATGACCCAGGTGGCCGGCGACCGCGCCTCGACGATCGTCTTCCCGCTGCCGATGGACCTGCTGGGGCGGCTGCTCGACAAGAAGCCCGAGTCACGCTGAGCCCGCTCGCCAGATGAGCCTGGCCTGGTTGCTGGTGCAGTTGGCCCTGTGCGCGCTGCTCATCGCCCGCGCCGGCTTCGTGCTCAGCCGCAGCGCCGACCGGCTGGCCGCGCTCTACGGCTGGGGCCGCGGCTGGGTCGGGCTGGCGCTGCTGGCCTCGGTGACTTCGCTGCCCGAGCTGGCCAGCGGCATCAGCGCGGTGGCCTTCGTCGACGCGCCCAACCTGGCGGTGGGCAACGCGCTCGGCGCCTGTGTGATCAACCTGGTCTTCCTGGTCATCGTCGATGCGCTGCAGCGCCATCAGCCGATCTACCGCGCCGCCAGCACCACCCACCTGCTCTCGGCCGGCTTCGGCGTGGTGATGCTGGGCTTCGTCGCGCTGAGCCTGCTGATGGGCAGGCGCGCGCCCTCGCTGTTCGAAGTCGGCGCCTTCAGCCCGCTGCTGCTGGGCCTGTACCTGCTGGCGCTGCGCAGCGTGCACGCCCACGAGCAGCAGGCGCTGGCCGCCGCCGCGGCCGCGGCGCCGCCCGATGCGCCCGCGCCGCCATCCGCTGCCGTACAGCGCGAATGGCACCACTTCGGCCTGGCGGCCATCGCCGTCGTGGCCGCGGGGCTGTGGCTGCCCGAGGCCGCTGACCGCCTGGCGACCGAACTGCAGCTGTCGCGCAGCTTCGTCGGCACGATCCTGATGGCGCTGGTGACCACGCTGCCGGAAATGGCGGTCACCTTGTCGGCGCTGCGCCTCGGAGCGCTCGACATGGCTATCGGCAACCTGCTCGGCAGCAGCCTGTTCAACGTGATGATCCTGGCCATCGACGACCTGTTCTATCCCCACGGCCCGCTGCTGGCCGCCGCCGACGCGGTGCATGCGGGCACGGCGGTGACGGCCATGGTGATGAGCGGCCTGGTGATCATCGGGCTGGTGATGCGGCCGCAGGGCCGCGTGCTGCGTGTCACCAGTTGGATCAGCATCGCGTTGCTGTCCACCTACCTGGTCAACGTCGCACTGGTCTACCTGTCGGGAGCGTGACCTGCCGCAGCGGGCTCAGCGGGCCGCCCGCGCCGCGTTCTGCACGATGCCCTCGGCGATGCGCGGCAGCAGCGGCAGCGGCAGGTCGTGGCCCATGCCGGGCACGATGTCGGCCACCGCGCTGGGAATCTTCTGCACCAGATCGTGCGCGGCCGGCACCGGCACCAGCGGATCGGCCTCGCCGTGGATCACGCGGGTGGGCGCCACGATGCGGTGCAGCAGCGGCGAGCGGTCGCCGTCGGCCGCGACGGCGACCAGTTGCCGCGCCGTGCCGGCCGGACGGTAGGCGCGCGAGAACGAAGCCATCGCCCGCTGCTGCAGGCGCTGCGGATCGGGTGGATAGGCCGGGCTGCCGATCACCGACAGCACGTGCTTCATGTGCGCCATGTAGGTCGATGCATCGGGCGTCTGTGGCCGCGACAGCAGCACGCGCAGCACCCGCGGGTGCGCCTGCTTGAGATGGCGCGCACCCGAGGTGGTCATGATCAGCGTCAGGCTCTTGACGCGGCGCGGGTGCTTGGCAGCGAGGTGCTGCGCGATCATGCCGCCCATCGAGGCGCCGCAGATGTGCGCATGTTCGATGCCCAGCGCATCGAGCACGCCCAGCGCGTCGGCCGCCATGTCGGCCACCTGGTAGGGCGCGCGCACGCGCAGCCGCAGCCGCTGACGCAGCGCCTCGACCACCACGTTGGGCACGCCCAGTCGGTCGAAGCCCTGGCTCAGACCGACGTCGCGGTTGTCGTGGCGGATGACGCGAAAGCCCCGCTGCACCAGCATCTGCACCAGCTCGTCGGGCCAGCCTATGAGCTGCATGCCCAGGCCCATGATCAGCAGGATCGGCTCGCCGTGCTCGGGGCCCTGGATGTCGACCTCGATCTGCAGGCCGTTGGCAATGATCTGCATGTCAGTGGCGCCCGGCCGCCCGTAGCCACTGACCGCCCCCTTGGGGGGCAGGAGCGAAGCGAAGTGGGGGCAGTTTCATCAGTGGGTCGCCTTCGTGGCACGCTGCGGCGCTGCGCCGCGGAACAGCCAGCGCGGCACCGCCTGCGCGTCGAAGCGCT
>Ga0316600_10000517_pt1 | contig 18554 bp, 16 predicted proteins | sample OWC_soil_day5_CT_FD_207652 | JGI IMG/M metagenome (GOLD analysis project Ga0316600, IMG submission 207652) | Wetland soil microbial communities from Old Woman Creek delta, Ohio, United States - OWC_soil_day5_CT | ecosystem: Environmental > Terrestrial > Soil > Wetlands | place: USA: Ohio... | reverse complement strand
TTTGTTTATATAAAATATCATCCATTTGATCGGGGCTTAGATTAAACTTTCTTATCATATGGGTTATAATCGCCGGATCAACATTACCTGCCCTGGTTGACTGAATCAGGCCCTCACAAGGCGTAAACCCGGTGGAAACATCCACAGATTCGCCCCACTTCATGGCATTAGCAGTACAACCGCTGCCTAGCTGCAGTGAAACAATACGTTGCTCTGCAATAGGTACATTTATGATTTCACTGGCTCTTTCAATCATATAAGTAAAGGAAATCCCATGAAACCCATAACGCCTTATACCATGTTCGGCATAATAGCGATAAGGCAGTCCATAAAGGTAGGCGTGGGGCGGTAATTTTTGATGTAGTGCATTGTCAAAAACCCCGACCTGCGGAATACCCGGCATGGCTTTCTCACACAGCTCAATCCCTAATATGTTTGGCGGATTATGCAATGGCGCTAACTCGATACATTCTTTTAGTGCATCAATAACCTCTTGATTAATTAATACAGAACCGCTAAATTTTTCTCCGGCATGAACAACTCGGTGTCCGATTGCTGCTATGTCACTATAGCTTTTAATAATTCCATAGACAGGATCAGTTAGTGCTGCTAGAACCTTTTTTAAGCCGGTCTCATGATCAGCAATAAGGATGTCCTTTTCAACAACATTATTATCGTTGCTTTTAAAACTGAAGCAGCCTTTTGGGGATGCTATTTGCTCTACTGAACCTTTTGCTAAAACAAGTTTTTCATCCATATCAATTAATTGATACTTTATGGACGATCCGCCACAATTGATTACTAAAATATTCACTTGATCCCCCCCTGCCTGCTGCCATTATGAGCTAATAACCACATTTTTCATTGAACCAATATCTGATATTGAAATAACTACCTGATCTCCCGCATATAACGTTCCCTTCCCTGGAATTGTACCTGTTAATAATACATCACCCGCCTCAAGTGTCATGATATTTGAGACATGAGCTATCAACTCTGGAATTTTAACAATCATGTCCCGCGTAGATCCGCCCTGCGTGCGCTTACCGTTTAGGAAAGTTTCCATATACAGCCGGTCAGAATTAATATCGCTGACAATGTACGGCCCCAGCGGGGTAAATGTATCAAAGCCTTTAGGAAGCAGCCACGGTTTTCCCGATTCCAGTAAATCTACGGCGGTAACATCATTAGAGCAGGTATACCCGAGGATATATTCCATGGCTTCCGACGAGGCAATTTTTTGACACCGTTTTTTTATAACTACTGCTAATTCGATTTCGTAATCTACCTGTCGCGAAATGCTGGGAATGATAATATTGGTATCAGGCCCGGTAACACCAGATGCCGGCTTTAAGAAAAATAAAGGAGTGGAAGGTATTTCAACAGATAAGGCTTTAGCCATACTATAATAATTAATGCCTACACCAATAATCTTAGTTGGTGTACACGGACTTAGCAGTTCTACTTCCTCTAATGGATAATATTTACCGTTTGTGGCCCATGTCTCATAAAAACTGCCATCAATTTCAGCAACAACCTTTTGTTGTCCTATATGAGTAAGTATACCGCTATTTGTAATATCACCGTGCTTATATCGGACAAAAATTGGCACAAAAAATTCCTCCTCAGTTACGAGATACCCCCACTCCTTTAGAGAAGGTTATTTGCCTTTTGGCAGAATTTTTTCAAGATCGGTATGCGGACGAGGAATGACATGCACGGAAACCAATTCACCCAGACGCTGAGCAGCTTGACCGCCAGATTCAGCTGCTGCTTTTACAGCACCGACGTCGCCACGTACCATAACGGTTACAAATCCCCCACCAATTTTTTCATAGCCAATCAGTTCTACGTTTGCGGCTTTCAGCATTGTGTCGCCTGCCTCGATTGCAGCTATAAGCCCTTTTGTCTCTACCATTCCCAAAGCTTCATTACTCATTTTGCATCTCCCTCTCATCATTAAATTAGATTATTTTAAATTTACTTAACGCAATATTATTTAGGAAGAATCTTCTCAAGGTCCGTATGGGGACGAGGAATGACATGAACGGAAATCAATTCGCCTAAGCGCTGTGCTGCTTGTCCGCCTGCATCAGCTGCGGCTTTAACGGCACCGACGTCACCGCGCACCATAACTGATACAAAGCCTCCGCCGATTTTTTCATAACCAATCAATTCTACATTGGCCGCTTTGAGCATAGTGTCACCTGCTTCAATTGCTGCTATCAGTCCTTTTGTTTCTACCATTCCTAGTGCATTCGACATTAGAAACATCCCCTTTCGTTTTTAGATCTTCTTGTGATTCTTCTTTTGGTTCTTCTTTTGATTCTTCTTTTGATTCTTCTTTTGATTCTTCTTTTGATTCTTCTTTTGATTCTTCTTGTAATTCAGTTTCAACTGGAATAATCGGCAAAGCCGTTCTAGCAATTACATGCCCAACGGCATGATTGCCAACTGTTCTTGCCACGCGCAAGCCGGAATCAACTGCGGCCTGTACGCTGGCAACATCGCCGGTTATTTTTAATAGCATCAACCCGCCGCCTTCAACAATTTCTAAGCCGACTAAAGTAACATCTGCTGATTTAAGTGCTGCATCCGCGGCAGCATAAGCTGCACTTAAAGCTTCTACTTGAATTAGACCCAAAGCACCACTCATACGTCTTCCTCCTTCGCCTTATATATTCAGAGACATCAATCTGATCACTATATAATTGCTAGCAACTGCTTATCCGGAGACGGGATTACAACAGCATCAACCAAGCTGCCTTCTGCGGCAATGTCTTTACGCACTGCGTCAATCGCCATTTGGACAGCACCAACCGATCCCGTGATATATACAATGCCTTTTCCGCCCAGACCTTGGGCAGTTCTAACATCTATTACGTCTACTTGTGCCGTTTTTACTGCCATATCCGCTGCCTTTATTGCAGCCGGAACTGTGAATGTTTCGATTACGCCAATCGCTCCATATTCCTCAACGTTTGCTGTTCCTACCATTCCGCGTAAAACGTTTTGATCAATATTACCCAGTACTATATAATCGGTAATATCGTGGCGGGCCAGTTCACAGCCTGCCTCAACAGCTGACTTTACCGAACTGATTTCGCCGCTTACAATAATCAGAAATTTACCGGGACACATTGTTTTGGCATGAAGTGTTACTACAGCGGATTTCAGACAAGTATCAGCAACAAGATACGCCTTGGCTATATTTTTCATTTCAATTACGCCTACTGCATGCTGCATCTTCACATGCCTCCTGTCTTGCCGATGGTAATTTCTCGATCAACATCTCTAATAACTCCGTCAATACTGGAATGAATATTGACTCCTAATGCGTCTGCCGGAACTTCAGCAATGACCTGGCCTATCTTAACCATATCGCCTACTTTAACGATTGGTTTGGCCGGTGTTCCGATGTGCTGAAGTAGCGGCAACCTAACTTCAGATATGTTAAGCATTTCATCATACCATGGCGCCGGCACATCATAATCATGTAGTCCTAAGCGGTTTATCAGCCTTTTGATGGGAATTAGACGATAGCTTCTTTCCGGATGAGGCTGACAGTTTTGGTTCTCCCAGCTGATCTTGAGACCAACCTTACGGATTTCCTGCTTTAACATGCGATTTACTTGCCTTGGCGATAAATCAAAGGGACAAGCATATAAATCACAAGCTCCGCATTCACAACATAACATTGCTTCTTTGACGGCTTCTACATCAGGTTTGTTATATGCTACCATTCGCATTGCCATGTGAGGCCTAATTGGATGGCCCAACAGATGCCGCGGACATAGTTCGCTACACCGTTGACATTGACTACAAACGCTTAACGCTCGCTTAAGATTTATACTAAATGATCTCTGTTGACCGATAATAACGGGGTGGTCTTCCGGTAAAACCAGGATACCTTTAGTCGTTTTGGTCACAACCTCATTGATCTGCGTTTGTTTTCCCATGCAGGGCCCGCCATTTATCAGTACAAATTTGTCAATAGTTGTGCCGCCGGCAACTTTAAGAAGTTCACTAATAGCCATTCCCAACGGCACTTTCAAGGTATAAGGCTTTTTAACCGCACCGGCTACGGTGACGTATTTATGGGTAACTGGCTTGTTTTGAAGAGCCATATAGACGTTTAGCAAAGTTTCAACATTGATAACCACCGCGCCAACGCTTAGAGGTATTTGCCCTGGTTGAATATGTTTCCCCGTCACAGTATATACTAAAACTTGTTCGTCACCGGCCGGATAAATATCATCCAAGGTACATATTCTGAGGTTTTGGTACTCATTTATGAAGAAGTCCAACTGAGCGATAGCCTGACCATATTTTTTCTTAAGACCAAAAACACCTGTTTTAGCTCCTGTGGCTTCAACAATCTTCGCTAAAGCATATGTAATTTCTTTTGCATATCTGGCCATTAGCATTTGATCGACACGTAGTAATGGTTCACATTCTGCGCCGTTAACGATAATAATCTCAGGACTGCTTTTGAGTTTCATCCAGGTGGGAAATCCAGCTCCTCCGGCACCAACAACGCCGGCTGACTTGACAGCTTCTAGAATAGTGCTAGACATAATAGCCACCCCATCATATTGTATAAAGAGAACCTACAATAATAGTTCGCTCTTCACGGGTATAGGTTTTTGGCGTGCAGATCCCTTCACCAGTAGGACTTGCAATGGTGTGCGAGAAGTGGCCTTCAGCGCCAATCGCCAAACCGGCTCCACTTGGTCCATTAGCAACCATGATATCTACTTTAAGAGCCTTAGCATAACGGGTAATGCGTGCAACATCTTGGCTGTGAATTACTGCAGTATGACGGAAACCTTGCTCTGCTTTTACCGCCAAAGCTAAAGCTTCGTCAAAATCTTTTACGCGTACAAACGGTACAACCGGCATTAATTGCTCTTTCATTACCAACAGATGCTCAGCATTAAATTCGGCAACTGCTAATCTTATGTCATCATTTGCTGGTATTCCAGCAGCATTAAGAATTACAGCTGCATCTTTACCGATAAGTTCAGGAGCAAATTTTTCTCCATCAGGTAAAATACGATCAACTAATTTTGCCTTGTCACTTTCATCTCTTACGAGATAAGCACCGTTTTGTTCTAAGTGGAACAACAGTTCATCAGCAATTTTATCAACCGCAATGATTACTTTTTCAGCTATGCATAAAACAGTGTTATCAAAAGAAGCACCATCGACAATGCATTTTGCCGCATAGTTTAGGTTCTCTACCGTTTCGTCAACTACAGCCGGAGGATTGCCAGGACCTGCACCGATAGCTTTTTTACCGCTGCTTAAGGCTTTTTTAACTACATCAGGACCACCGGTAGCTACGATTAAATCAATTTCCGGATGGCTGATGATCATGTTGAAGTTGTCTATGCTTACCTTATCACTAACTACAATCAGATTTTCCGGTCCGCCCATCGCTACTATTGCACGATTATACATCTTAGTCATTTGGATTGCCGTACGAATGCCTTTGGGATGAGGTAGCAATACAATCGAATTGCCTGCGGCAATCATTGAAATAGCATGATTTATTATACAAGAACCAGGATGTGTTGCCGGTTCAATCGATGCAATAACACCAAATGGCGCTCTTTCGATTAATGCCAGTCCACCGTCACCGGTTTTTGATTCAACCTTGATATCTTCAATACCAGGAGTTAAACGAGCGGCATATAATTTCTTTTGGATTTTGTCAGGTACACGGCCATAGCCTGTCTCTTCATTCGCAATACGGGCAATTGTTTCAACATTTTCAATACTAACCTTACGAATAGTTTCAATAATTTTTCCACGTTCTGCCATGCTCATAGTCATAAGCTGTTGTTGAGCTTTTTTCGCTGCTGTTATCCCAGCATTCACATCGGTAAATACACCTTCATTTCCTTGGTTAGCACCGCAACCCTTGGCAGCATCTGCACAGACTTCTTCTGTCCTTGCATCTGTTTGCGGCATAGGCGACGCTTGCGGTGCAACTTGCGCTTGCGGCATAGTCATCAATATTTGTGCAACAATCTTAGCAATTCTTTCTTCATCGATGTTCATCATAACACCCCACTTTATCTCTTTTCATTTGGCAGATCGCGAATGCCGACGATCAAGGCATCAATCGGTCGGTTTTCCATACCGTCTACTCTCGCTGCACTTCCCTGTGCGACAATAACCTCGTCATCCAGGCCAGCTCCAAGATAATCTACAACTACGATCTCATCTTTACTATTTTCAGGACGAACCGTCAGAAGTTTGGCACCAACCAGTGAATCCATCTTTCGTGTTGCAATAACAATTCCCGTTACCCTTGCCAGCAGCATTTTGACTCCTCCATATTCAGAATTTCGACAAACGTGTTATCGTCGAAGGCTACTGCATTAGCGTCATCTACATCAATGTGCATATATAAATTGGCATTATTTGAAACGCGAATTTGCACTTTGCCGAGTATTGTAGGCTTTGTACTTAAAATTCTTACATCTACTTCATCATTGTTACTAACACCAAGGCGCTGGGCATCGTTAGGATTCATATGAATATGCCTATTTGCTACTATTACGCCTTCTGTCAGTTGCAATGAACCTGCGGGTCCCACTATGGTTATTCCCGGTGAACCTGCAGTATCGCCTGACCGCCTTATTTCAGGCTTGATACCCAGATAGCGTGCATCGGTTCTAGATACCTCCACTTGGGTCACAGGTCTTAAATCACCTAATATTTTAACACCCTCAATGGCTCTGAGCCTTTGACCTATCAGTGTAACGCTTTCCTTTGCGGCATATTCACCCGGCTGAGGTAAATCTTTGAGCTTTGTTAATTTATGGCCCTTACCAAACAGTATTTCGAGATGTTCCTGACAAACATGTAAGTGTCTGGCAGATACTCCAACCGGAATATTCGGTACAGAGGAAGCAAAAACTGGTTGCTGCTGATTGGATGTTGCCTTTGCTTGACCTTCCGCAGCGACATGTGTTTCTTTAAGTTCTGCTATCACTTGTTCGGTAATCTTTTTGATTAACAGTTCATTCATCTATTTTCACCTTCTATCTAGCAAATGGCGATGATTGTTTAGCTGCCAGCAGTTTTGATCCGAACATTTTTCCCATCTGATCTTGGAGTTTCTTCCGTACTGATAAATAATGATATTTATCAATTTCATCAATAGGCAGACGTGGTGCTCCCATATCAAAACCCCGAACTTCCAATGCCAGTTTGTATCCTACAGGGAATTGAATTGAAGACATTGTCCGAAGCAACGGCCACAGCGACTGTTGAAGCTGTAGTGCTTTTTCTTTATTGCCAGCTTTATATTCACGATAAATCTGGGTTGAAATCTCAGGTACAGCGCCGCAAGCTGCGCTGATGCATCCGCCAGCACCAATATTGAGTGCTGAATATTGCATATCATCATAGCCTGTAAACACTGAAAAATCTTCACGTCCATGTTGACGCGCAAGGTCAATCATATGGATTAAATAATTCATATTGCCGCCGGAATCTTTGATGCCGACAATATTACGAACGCCAAGTAACTTCTCAAATGTTTCAAGGTTTATCGGCGTAGTAAAGACAGGAATGTTGTACATAATAACGCTGATATTTACCGAACCGGCAAGTTTTTCAAAATGTTTACGGACTACATCTTGTGAATATGTAACATAATGCGGTGGCAAACCTACTACTGCAGGACAGCCCAGTTTCTCAGCATATTTAGCCATTTTTATTGCAGTATCTGTTGCGGTCGCACACGTTCCCGGAAAAACCGGAACACGGCCAGCTGCCTGTTCCACAACTATATCCATCATTCTATAGCTATCTTGCAGCGAAAGGTGGAAGAATTCTCCGACAGAGCTGATCGGAAACAAACCACTAATGCCGTTTTCAATCATGAAATCAACCCATTGGCGCAATACTGGTTCATTTATGCAGCCGTCCTTGGTAAAAGGCGTCGCCATTGCTGCATTAACTCCACTTGGTATGAACAATTATGTCACTTCCCCTATCAATATTTTTTGTATATGAGGTAGCTTGGATGATGCTAGAACCATTTACCATTTAATCATCATCCAAGTTTACCCATTGATTCTGCGATTGGAATTAAACTTTTAGCAGTCCGCCTTTGTGGATAGATTGAGCATTCTTCGCGTATCTAGCCAAATAGCCAGTCTCGCTGTGTTGTTTAGGAGTAAAATTAGCATATCTTGCTTTGATTTCAGCATCGTCCAATTCGACTCTCAAAATGCGATTCGGGATATCGATAAAAATGGTATCGCCATCTTTTACAATACCGATCAAACCACCATCAGCTGCTTCTGGAGAAACGTGACCAATTGCTGGTCCACGGGTTGCGCCGGAAAAACGTCCATCAGTTACAAGAGCAACCTCTTTATCTAAGCCCATGCCGCAAATTGCTGAAGTAGCCCCTAACATTTCTCTCATGCCTGGACCGCCTTTCGGCCCTTCGTAACGAATAACGACAATATCACCTTTAGCAATTTTACTATCATGAATCGCAACGAGTGCATCTTCTTCGCAATCAAATACTTTAGCTTTACCTGTGCATACCATCATTTCAGGTGCAACAGCAGATTGCTTGATAACAGCACCATTTTCAGCCAGATTGCCTTTCAAAATAGCAATTCCACCTTCAGGACGATACGGATTATCAATGTTTCTTACAACCTCATTGTTTTCGTTATTAGTTACTTTGGTCAAATTCTCACGATAATTCTTGCCGGTACAGGTCATGGCATCTACATGGAGCAAGGACTCTAGATTTTTAAGAACGACCTGGATACCGCCGGCATAGTAAAGGTCTTGAATTGTATCTTTACCGCCCGGAGTTAGCGAGCAGATATACGGTGTCTGTTTGCTGAGTCTATCAAAATCATGATGAGTAATATCAATGCCTGCTTCCTGTGCAATAGCTGGGATATGGATAACTGCGTTGCTGGAACCACCAACTGCAAGCACCAATTTAATTGCATTTTCAATATTATCTCTTGTAAGAATTTGTTTCGCTGTAATACCTTGTTCTAGAAGGCGCATAATTTGTTCACCGCTCTCCTCGGCGATCCGGTTTTTGTCACCACTAGAAGCAGGACAAGCACCGCAACCAGGAAGCGACATTCCCAATGCTTCGGTAATACAACTCATCGTATTAGCTGTTGCCATGTGGGAACAAGAACCTACGCCTGGACATACGACATTTTCAAATTCGTTTAATTCTTGTTCGGTGATTTCGCCTTTGTAATATTTACTTACCATTTCGAAGGTGTCGCCACTATGTAACTTCTTCTCATTTTTGTAAATACCAGGTTTCATGTGACCGCCGGTTACAACGATGGCCGGAATGTCTAGTCTGGCTGCCGCAATCAGCATACCAGGTATAACCTTATCGCAAGACGCCAGCATTACCATTGCATCGAAACCGTGCGCACGAACCATCATTTCAACAGAATCGGCAATGAGATCACGGCTGGGAAGCACGCATTTCATTCCCTGATGCTCCATCGCAATACCATCGCAAGGAGCAATTGTGTTAAACTCCAACGGAGTACCACCTGCTTTGCTGATGCCTCTTTTTACAAAAGTAGCTAAGTCTCTTAACGGCAAATGGCCCGGATTATATTCAGCCCAAGAGTTTACTACCGCAATCAGTGGACGCCTTAAATCGCCATCCGTTAAACCGGCAGCTTTATACAGTGCTCTTTGTGGGCTTCTGTCAATACCGTCAACTACTTTAGAACTGTTTTTACGCATCATTTTTCTCTCACCTTTCGAATTTTAAATTCATTTAATGATATATAATTTTCATAACTAGTTCGCATATGAGAACTGAATTCACAAGTTAAGAGGCATTTTATAAGGTCACCTATAGCGTAACACGCTATGATTGTGCAACAATTTAATTTATAATTCTCATATGCAAATATAATTCATATATATGAATTATAAAAATTTGATTCTTATATATGAATCAAATTCGCAATACATAGTATGCATTAGATATTATTATCTTATCTGTCAAAGTATAAAGTATCTCGTCGGAATCCAAGTCTCTTCGATATCGCCAAAGCACTATCCATGATCGCTTTGCCAAGCATCTCTGTCTTTTTCTTGTCTGCTTTAAAATAAATTGTTGCTATGCTGATAGCACCAACAGCTGTATCAGTTCGTCCATAAACTGGTGCTGCAACACAAAATATTTCATCTTCCATTTCACGATTATCGATAGCATAACCGCGTTTTCGAATTTGTTGGAGGTCTGCTATGAAATCAGCGTATTCATGGATTGTATTTTTCGTAAAAATAGTTTTTGGATCAACCATATCAAAAATTTCTTTAACTCGTTTTGCAGGGTAAGTAGCTAACAAGGCCTTACCTAGACCAGTACAATACATTGGTCTTCTATTTCCTAAACCAGCGGAAGTTGTTATCGAACTATGTATTTCAATTCGATCCAAGTATACTATCTCGCCCATGTTCTCTACTGCCAAGAATACAGTTTCCCCAATTTTTAAACTCAAATCTTCGAGAATTGGTCGCGCTATCCTGGGAAGATCAGTATTTTCCAAAACAGTCATGCCAATTTCAAAAAGTTTAAGACTTAACTTAAAAGTCTTTAAATCCTCATTATCAAACTCCAACATTCCCTTTTCTAATAGTGTGTATAGAAGCTCATAAGTACTACTTTTCGGCAAGTCTAAAATTTGGCTGACTTCTAGTTGAGTTAAAGGCTTCTTACTCCTAGCAAGTAAATTTAATATGTCCATACTCCTAGATGCTGATTTATTCAGTTTCAAAGCGTAAAGCCTCCCTCTCCTTCAGTTGATTCGCATATAGGAATTCGATTTGCATATGTGCCTTTGAGTGAATAATAGCATTTTTTAGAATATTAGTCAATCATTATTTTTCCGCATAAAGTAACCAAAAAAATTTAATAAATCTACCGGAGATTAAAAATGAAAACCTTGCCTGTATCCCCAGCCATCCCCCCATTTTTTCCAGCCGCCATGCTTTTAAAGCTTATCTTAGAATTTTTTCCTATTGCCACATAGCATAATATATTCACTTTCAAAAGCAACAGAACCATCCCATTTTCTTTTCGGTTCTGTATATCACTTATAATGGCAAATTCCCTCTTTATTTTTTACAATTATAAGCGTATTCAGCTAAAACAAAGCTGACACCATCTGAGAAACGTTGTCAGCTTTCATGAACTAAAGATATTATCCGATGGGGTTACTTTTTTCGTGATCATTACACTAGGAACAGTTCAATCCTACTAACCGACTTATATTTTTAACATACCGTTACTTTTCATACCGTCTGCTCTCCATTTTCTTTTTCATAATAATCTTTAACATGAGAAATATATGCATGATCAGAATAGACTTGCGAGTAACTAGGAGATACTTCTTCAAAATCTATGATAAAGAGTTCCGAGTTTTTCATCAGATCAAGCTCAATAATTTTATTATTGTCTTTATCATCTTGGCCGGACGTAATACGAACTACGGGAATAGTTTTGTTTTTTAGTTGAACACCAAGGATGACGGCCTTTTGCTGGTTATTAAGTCGTACCGTTCTTCCAATAGGATAGATGACAACATTCTGGTTAAACTTGTCTATAATAGCTGGATTAAAATACTCGCCTGAGGCTTTGTTTAAAATCGCAGCGGCATAATATACTGGTGTTGGCAAACGCTGCGGTGTCCCTACAATCAAACGCTCATAGACATCGGCAATACTTATAATTTGGGCATATTCAGAAATTATATCCCCTTTAATACCCATAGGGTAACCGCTACCGTTCCAGCGTTCGTGATGTTGGAAACAAGCGTTGAGAACATTAACTGATACCGTATCTTTTTCCCGCAGAATCTCCAAAGAGTAAAACGGATGCCTCCTGTACTCCTCTCTTTCATTGTTCTTTAAATTATAAGGAAACTGCTGGGCTACGTTTTTTGAAAATTTAATTTTCCCAACATCATGAAGCATCGCTGCCAAGCCCAATTCGTCTAACTGTTTGGCATCATATCCCATAGCGATACCAGTCATAATTGACAAAATACAAGTATTGACGGCATGGGAAAACATATACCCCTCTTTACGACGTATATCTAGAATATTAATCATATTTTCCGGTTTCTGTACAAGTTGATTAATCCATTCACTAACAATTTTTTTTACCTTATCGAGGCTTGCACCTTTACCAACACTAAAGCGATGAATTGCCTTTTGTGCATCGCCAATGGCGTCTTGGCTATCTTTCAGACTATAGGAATTTCCTGCACTCTCTTGTATCTCTTGAATTTGGGGGTCTCCAACAAATAGAGATGTAAAGCCTTTATTGCGAAGATATTCAATATATCTTTCCTTTATTACTATGCCCTCATGTAGTAAAATCGTGCCATCAGGTGAAATGAGTGGCTTTGATAAATACATGCCTGGCTGTATTTCATCTAAAGTTACGCTGTAAATAAGAATCCCTCCATATGATAAGCATGTCGCCCATTAATTCCAATATATATATATATATATATCGGAATATAAAGCCAAATACTTAAAAAACCGAAAAAAATTTCCACACTGTAGTAATTAAGATAATTTAGTCAATAAAAATAAAGGAGAATAACACAAAATACCTCCAAAACATCTTCTGAGGTATTTTGTGTTAAAAGACTATATACTGAAAGAGACAGATCCTTTTACAAACTTATATATTAACAAATTATGTCCTTTTTTTAATATTATGGGTTATACGATTCTGCATAACATCTACAACGGCAAAGAATAGAGGGCAGCATGTCTTTCATGGCGACTTTTCATGCCGAAAGGCTTTTACAAATGATACGTTCTCCGCATCAGGCATATCGACGAACTAATTATTTTCCTGGATAGGAATTCGATTCCTTGAGCCGTACCGAATCTTATGTACAAATTTCATCCCGCAGTATAAAAAATAAAATGGGAGACATTTTCATCTGAAATGCTCCCTACTTTATATAAACCTTGAATTTAATACCGCTGCAAGTGTTTGCAGCAATCGGACAGTTAAGACGATGCAAGCGGTTTTGAATGCCATGAATAGGACTCCAATCTAACTATCTTCATCCTTAAGAATTCTGAAACAGTAAAGACTCATATCATTGTAATTCAGACCTATTCCTATCTTTTAGTTTTATTAGCGAAGAAGACTTTCCTCACGGCTTAGCCTTACAAAAATGTACCCTTAAAAATCATTTCTCATCTGCTCGGTCATTCTAACATTGCTGAAACGGCAAGTACCTATTTCCATGTACTAGAACCTATCACTCATCAGCATTCCGAATCTATCGCAGCTTTAATATTTTAGCACAATTAAAGAGAAATCGATCCGCAATTTTAACGGTCATTGTCTCTTTGTTGCCATTATTGTTGCCAAATATAAAATTCATCAATTTTTCTTTCGAAATAAGTTGCCACGCAATAAAAAAACCAGAAGCCATAGCTGCACACAGCTACAACCCCTGGTGTTATTGGTTTTATGGCGGAGAGAGTGGGATTCGAACCCACGAGACCTGTTATAGCCTACTCGATTTCGAGTCGAGCGCCTTCGACCAGCTCAGCCACCTCTCCGTTACCCGAACATCAAAAAATTCCCATCTATTGTTCATTGTTAGAAATATCATTCTTTTTATTTTTTCGCCTAATACGAAAAAAATCACGCATAATTTCAGCGCATTCATCACTTCGTATCCCTGATGCAACTGCCATACTATGATTTAATGCATCATTTTGAACTATATTAAAAATCGATTCAACTGCCCCCGCTTTATAGTCAGAACTACCATATACCAAACGGTCAATGCGGCTCATTACCAACGCTCCAGCGCACATGGGACAAGGTTCAATAGTAACATACAATGTAGCACCACTTAAACGCCATCGTCCAAGTTTTTGGCAAGCTTCACGAATAACAATCACTTCAGCATGGGCAGTAGCATCATGCCAAATTTCACGCATATTATGGCCACTAGCCACTACCTGACCATCCATTATCAATACAGCTCCAATTGGTATTTCACCAATATTATAAGCCTTACGAGCTTCATCCAAGGCTAGTCCCATATAGTAATCATCATCTAACATCCGGTTCACCACACAAAATAAATGGTGCGCCCGGGGGGACTCGAACCACCGGCACACGGTTTAGGAAACCGTTGCTCTATCCACCTGAGCTACGGGCGCAGGATACAATATAAAGTAATATGGTGACCCCGGCAGGATTCGAACCTGCGACCTCTTGATTCGTAGTCAAGCGCTCTATCCAGCTGGGCTACGGAGTCATTGTCCAGATGAGCTCATTTACTCACCGACAAAGAGTATCTTACCATAGCTAGATTTTAAAGTCAAGCAAATGACCTGATGTTTTTTTAGGTGACTATAAATTATAACACTCTCTTGATTTCAAAAAGTAGGTAATGGCTGCTTCAGCGACGATATGATGAACTTTGTTCGATGTGTTAGCATTCTCTCACAAAAACTGTGGATAACTTTATCCACATATTATTATCCACAGTTTTTTCCTCATTCTTCTATTAAAAGCCCTTTACTTTTGCGAATCAACACAATCTCCCCCTATACTTATCCACATTTAACACCACTTTGTTGATAAAACTGTTGATAACTCTGTTGATTGTGCATAAAAATAAAGGTAACTTGGCTTCTGCCAAGCTTCAGCATAAGCTGAATACATACTTACTCTATTCCAAATAGCAGACCAGATCTGATCTCAGCCTCCCGGCACAGCTCTTCCTGACTATTGATAGCTCTACCTCGCCTATCTGACAACCTATAATTACCATCACTTTTCATTATATAAGCTTTACGATTATCCTTAAGCATAATCTCTAAAATAGCTTTTACACGAAGAGTAATTTCTTGATCTTCTATCGGAAATAATAATTCTACCCGTTCACTTAAATTTCGTTTCATCCAATCAGCACTAGATAAATATATATTAGGCATATCACCATTGGCAAAATATATAATGCGATGATGCTCTAAAAATCGTCCTACAATACTCCGTACTGTAATATTCTGACTAACACCCTCAATACCTGGTCTCAAAGAACAAATCCCACGTACAATAAGTTCAATTTTAACCCCTTTACAAGAAGCTTCATATAATTTAAGAATAATATCTTTATCCAATAAGGAATTCATTTTCGCAATAATATGTCCACCTTTTCCCGCTTCAGCAAACTCAATTTCTCGCTCAATGAGTTCTTTCAAACGTGCCCTTAAATCCAGAGGAGCAACTACTAGTTTTTCCCATAATGATAGATCATAGTTATTGCCGAGTAGCATATCAAAAAAATGAGAAGCATCAATACCTATTTGTTTATTAGCCGTAAAAAAACTCATATCGCAATACAGACGAGCAGTCATATCATTATAATTACCTGTCCCCATATGTATGTACCGCCTAATATGACCACCTTCCTGTCTGGTAACTAACGCCATCTTACCATGAACTTTTAAACCTACCACACCATAAATAACATGACATCCTGCCTCTTCTAAGCGCCTTGCCCATAAAATATTATTTTCCTCATCAAACCGGGCCCTAACTTCTATGACAACAGTCACTTGTTTACCATTCTCTGCCGCCTCAGCCAACGCTCTTACAATGGAAGAATTACCACTCACTCTGTACAATGTTTGCTTAATCGACAATACTTTAGGATCAACAGATGCCTGACGAATAAAATCCACAACTGGTAAAAAAGATTCATAAGGATGATGTAATAAAATATCTTTCTCCCGAATCACGCCAAATAAATTTTCTTCATCTTTAAGTTCAATCGGAATCTGCGGCATAAATGGCTTATAACGCAAATGTTCATAACCTGGGAAGTCAACAACTTTCAATAGACATGAAACATCAATCAAACCGGTAATCTCATAAACATCCCGTGTCGCAATTTTAAATACGGCTAACAAAAAATCTTTTAAAAATTTCTTACTGGTTCTGCTAATTTCTAAGCGTACTGCTTCTCCTCTTTTGCGCTGATTTAAAGATTTTTCTACTTCAACCAGCAAATCTTCAGCACCTTCACCATCAATCAATATATCGGCATTCCGAGTAATGCGAAAAACTACGACCTCTTTAATATGATAACCAGAAAACAAATACGCACAATAGCTTGTAATAATATCTTCCAAAAAAATAAATATATTGCCTTTCCCTTGGTTTGGCACTTCAATAATACGTTGTAATACACTTGGCAAGGGAATAATTGCAATTTGGCTGTCTTCCCCGCTTCTACTAAGCAAAACTGCTAAATTTAAACTTCGGTTAGTTAGCAGAGGAAAAGGATGGCTAGAATGAATCGCGAATGGAGTCAGAAGCGGATAAATCGTATTATAAAAATAATCGTCCAGCCACTGCCTATCAGCAATAGACAAACTTTCTACATTACAAAAATAAATGTTTTCATCTTGCATACAGTCAATAATCTTCTTCAAAAAAAAGTACTGCTTACGCACCAAAGCGCGTACACTATGATCAATCAATTTTAGTTGCTCCACAGCATTAAGACCGGTATCATCTTTTTTATTAATCTTACTCTCCACTTGTTGTTTCAAACCGGCAACTCGAATCATAAAAAATTCATCCAAGTTAGAACTTGTAATAATGATAAACTTTAATCGTTCCAACAAGGGTTTGCTAAGATCATTGGCTTCATTCAATACTCGCTCATTAAATTTCAGCCAACTTAATTCCCTATTTAAGAAATTTTCTTCCTTATCAAACATGCTGCCACCCTACTTATGATAAATTTAAATATCTAACTGAAACTTTTCCAATTCATAATGGCCTTATATTCGTCATAAATCCTTATATTACCTGTCGCTACAAATAGCACAATTGCTAATTTTCATTTTAGCAATATTTATTAAAAAGTCCTCTCTATGGAGAAAGGATTTTTAATAAATATTGCTAATACATAACAATATAACTACTAACAGCAATATACAAAGGGAGCTGGATTTCTATGAGCCAACGAATTGCAATTATTGATTTGGGATCAAACTCAGCCCGTTTAATTATTGTCGCAATATATAAAAACAGAGCCTATAATCTAATCTACCACCAAAAAGAAACTATCCGCCTAAGCCAGGACGCATATAAAAATCAACAACTACAGCCTGAAGCAATGGCTCGTGCTATGACCTTGCTACAAAATTTTGCTCATATTTGCAAATTACATCATGCCGATAAAATTATGGCCGTAGGCACAGCAGCCATACGCACTGCCCATAATGGCGCTGAATTTGTAGAGGCCGTCAAAGAACAAACAGGAATTACTATTAAAATCATTAGCGGTGAAACAGAGGCAAAACTAGGCTATATCGGAGCAATTAATACTCTTAACATTACAGATGCTGTATTGTTTGACTTAGGCGGAGGCAGCACTGAACTTACACTAATAAAAGATCGAAAGGCTGAAAAATTTATCAGTTTGCCCTTTGGTGCTGTTACTTTAACAGAGCGTTTTAACTTGCAAAATAAAGCTAGTGAGGCACAATTAGCCAGCCTAGATACATTTATTGTACAAGAACTTAATAAAATTCCCTGGTTAAAAAATCTAGATGTCCCCCTTATCGGTATCGGAGGAACAGCCCGTGGTATTGCTAAGATGGAACAACGACGTAAAAATTACCCTTTACTCAAACTACATAACTACCGCACCAGCTCTATCTCTTTTCATTCATTGTGGCAAGATGTTAAAGTAATGTCATGTGAGCAGCGTCGTAAAATACCTGGCCTCAGTAACGACCGTGCAGATATCATTCTCTCTGGACTCGCAATTGTCAAAAATTTATTTGACAGAATCCAAAGTACCCAACTCATTGTTAGTAGTTGCGGCGTACGGGAAGGATTATTTTTCCAGTATTATCTCTCACAAAACGGACAAACAGATACTTTAGACAATCCCCTTGTACAAAGTACACATAACACCTTATTATCCTACAATGTCAATACAATTCACGCCTATCATGTTGCCAAACTGGCCAATAACCTATTTGATGACTACCAGCAAATACTCAACCTAAATCCCGCTGATAAAATACTATTGCATATTGCTGCTGTACTACATGATATCGGTATTAGCATTAATTATTATGACCATGCGCGCCACAGTGCGTATTTAGTACAAAACGCCCGTCTCTTTGGAATTTCTCATCGGGAACAAATTATGGCCTCTCTCATTGCTGGTTGGCATCATAGTTCTACCGCTAAACACGCCTTCAATAAAATCTATAATGACTTCTTAGATGAAAGCAACTGGCAAACAGCCCGTAAACTAGCTCTATTATTGGCATTAGCTGAAAGTCTTGATACCACCCAAATGAAACTTGTAGAAAAAACAACCACCACCTTTACAAGCAAACAAGCTCAACTAACATTAGAAACCCAACAAACAATCCCCCTAGAACTCTCATCTATAAAAAAACACAGTAAATGGTTTAAAAAAGAAACAGGT
>Ga0316600_10000516_pt1 | contig 18558 bp, 15 predicted proteins | sample OWC_soil_day5_CT_FD_207652 | JGI IMG/M metagenome (GOLD analysis project Ga0316600, IMG submission 207652) | Wetland soil microbial communities from Old Woman Creek delta, Ohio, United States - OWC_soil_day5_CT | ecosystem: Environmental > Terrestrial > Soil > Wetlands | place: USA: Ohio... | reverse complement strand
AACAGATTACCAAAGCCATGAAACTCATATCTACCGTTAAACTGCAGAAATCCAGAGCAAAAGCGGAAGCTTCCAAGCCGTATTATGATATGATGTACGATACCATAAACTCCATGCTTAGAAAGTCCGGATCAATTGAGCATAAGTATTTAAAGGCAGGTGATTCCAAGCGGAAGGCAGTAATAGTGATTACTTCCAACAGGGGTCTTGCCGGCGGATACAACAGCAACATTGCAAAGCTTGTCCTTCAGGATGAACGGTTAGAACCGGGGCTTACGGATATCTATGCCATTGGACGAAAAGGCAAGGAATCACTTGGTAAAAAGGGCTATCACATTGCTCAGGACTATTCCGAAGTAATTAATGAACCTATTTACCGCGATGCTGCTGACATAACCATGGAGCTTTTGGATGCATTCGGACAAAACCGGATCGGAGAGATCTATCTGGTTTATACTTCATTTAAAAATACAGTGACACAGATCCCTACCTTAAAAAAGCTTCTTCCTGTTGAGATGGCAGAGGAAAGTGAAAAAATGGATCTGACACTTATGAACTATGAGCCGAATGAAGATGAGGTTCTGGATTCCATTATTCCCAAATATATGAGCAGTCTGATTTACGGCGCTTTATTAGAAGCAGTAGCCAGTGAGAACGGAGCCAGAATGACTGCCATGGATTCTGCGACCAATAATGCGGAAGATATGATAGAAGAGCTTGGGCTGATTTATAACAGGGCAAGACAGGGTTCCATTACCCAGGAACTTACCGAAATTATAGCCGGTGCCAATGCAATATCATAATTGTAAAGAAATATAAATAAAGGAGAAACAAGATGGCAGAACAAAATATTGGTAAGATCACCCAGATCATCGGTGCCGTACTGGATATCAAGTTCAGCCAGGGCAAGCTGCCGGACATCAATGAAGCCATTGATATTACCACAAAAGACGGCGGCAGACTGGTTGTAGAAGTATCTCAGCATCTTGGCGATGATACCGTAAGATGTATCGCCATGGGCACAACCGATGGACTGGTACGTGGTATGGAAGCTGCAGCAACAGGCGCTCCTATTACTGTGCCGGTTGGAGAAGAAACTCTGGGACGTATCTTTAACGTTCTGGGTGATCCAATCGATAAGAAACCAGCACCGGAAGTAAAAGAGCATTTCCCCATTCATAGACCAGCTCCCAGCTTTGCGGAGCAGTTGACTGAAACGGAGATTCTGGAGACCGGAATCAAAGTAGTAGATCTTCTCTGTCCTTATCAGAAGGGCGGTAAAATCGGACTGTTTGGCGGTGCCGGAGTTGGAAAAACCGTATTAATTCAGGAATTGATCCGTAACATTGCTACAGAGCACGGCGGATATTCCGTATTTACGGGAGTTGGCGAGAGAACCCGTGAAGGAAATGACTTATATCACGAAATGCAGGAATCAGGCGTTATTAATAAAACAACCATGGTATTTGGCCAGATGAACGAACCGCCGGGCGCACGTATGAGAGTGGGTCTGACCGGACTTACCATGGCAGAATATTTCCGTGACCAGGGTGGTAAGGATGTTCTTTTATTCATCGACAACATCTTCCGTTTTACCCAGGCCGGTTCTGAGGTATCCGCACTTCTTGGACGTATGCCTTCAGCCGTTGGTTATCAGCCAACTCTTCAGACAGAGATGGGTGCACTTCAGGAGCGTATCACATCAACAAAGAACGGTTCTATCACCTCTGTTCAGGCAGTTTACGTGCCTGCAGATGACTTAACTGACCCGGCTCCGGCTAATACCTTCGCTCATCTTGATGCGACTACGGTTCTTGACCGTTCCATCGTAGAGCTTGGTATCTATCCCGCAGTTGATCCCCTTGGATCTACATCCAGAATTCTCGATCCCCGTATTGTGGGTGAAGAGCATTACCGTGTTGCCCGCGGCGTACAGGAAGTTCTTCAGAAGTACAAAGAGCTTCAGGATATCATCGCCATGCTTGGTATGGATGAGCTTTCTGAGGAAGATAAGCTGACAGTGGCTCGTGCAAGAAAGATTCAAAGATTCTTATCCCAGCCTTTCTTCGTTGCTGGCCAGTTTACCGGTCTGGAGGGACGTTACGTGCCTCTTTCTGATACCATTCAGGGCTTTAAGGAGATTCTGGAAGGAAAGCATGATGATATACCAGAAAGCTATTTCTTAAATGCAGGTAGCATCGATGACGTTCTTGCCCGCGTGAAAAAATAGGGGGTGGGAAGATGGCTGATTTATTTAAACTGCAGATCATAACTCCCGAACGAAAGTTTTATGAGGGAGAAGCCTCTATGGTAGAACTCACTACCACGGAAGGTGAAATCGGTGTATACCGGGGACATATTCCAATGACGGCGATTGTAGCACCGGGAGTCTTAAAAATTCACGAAGCAGGCGGCATAAAAGAAGCTGCTCTGATGTCTGGATTTCTTGAGATTTTACCGGAGAAAATTGTTATTATGGCTGAAGTGGCTGAGTGGCCGGAGGAGATCGATTTAAACCGTGCACAAGAGGCTAAGGTCCGTGCAGAACGCCGCTTGAAAGAGCAGAGCGGAGAGATCGATATAGTAAGAGCGGAAACAGCGCTGAAAAAGGCACTGGTAAGAATTTCGCTTACCAAATAATAAAAAGGGATTTGAACCGTTTTATCTGGTTTAAGTCCCTTTTTTGTGGAAGAATGAACGGGAAATGCCCCTGAATGTGGATTATCTGTCAAAATTATGCTATACTATTGAACAGATAAAACGAAACAGGGAGAATGTATTATGAAAGAAACATCATTAGTTATTATGGCAGCCGGAATCGGGAGCCGGTTTGGCGGCGGAATCAAACAGCTGGAACCAGTTGGACCAAGTGGTGAGATCATAATGGACTATTCCATTTATGATGCTTTGAATGCAGGCTTTAATAAAATTGTATTTATCATTCGTAAAGATCTGGAACATGATTTCAAAGAGATTATTGGCAACCGAATTGAAAAGATCGCACAGGTGGAATATGCGTTTCAGGAACTAAATGATCTGCCGGCGGGCTTTCATAAGCCGGAAGAAAGAACCAAACCCTGGGGAACAGGACAGGCAATCCTGTGTGCGAGAGATGTGATACGGGAGCCGTTTGCAGTAATCAATGCAGATGACTATTATGGAAAAGAAGGGTTTATAAAGATTCATGATTATCTGGTGAATCAGATGGATCCAGATGCAAAACCATTTGATCTGTGCATGAGCGGGTTTATCCTGGGCAATACCTTAAGCGAAAACGGAGGCGTTACCAGAGGAGTATGTCAGGTGGGGACTGATGGTATCTTAGAGAAAGTTACAGAGACTTATGAAATTAAGATGGACGGTCAGGCAGCCTGTGGAAGAGATGAAGCTGGTAATCCGGTGAAGGTCTCCCTGGATCAGAACGTATCCATGAATATGTGGGGACTTTCACCTGCATTTTTGTTGGAGCTGGATCGTGGCTTTCCTCCATTTTTAGAGAGTCTGAAGGAAGGGGACATTAAATCCGAATATCTGCTTCCTAAGATCATTGACCGGCTGATCAGCCAGGATAAGGCCAGAGTTCATGTGCTGGAAACCAGAGATAAATGGTTTGGAGTAACTTATAAAGAAGATAAACCAGCTGTTTCAGCGGCAATTAAAGAACTGGTATCAAAAGGAATTTATCCAGAACGTCTTTTTTAATAGTAATATCCGAACTTTTTAGTACTTCCCCGCATAGAATGGTGTTGTATAAGCTAAAAGCAGGGAGTGATAACAACCGTGCCAGGCAACCCGGACTATACTTATGGAGAGGATAATGAGAGCCTGCCCCCATATATGCTTTATGGTGACAGGAGCATCAGGGAAAGTTCTCTGGAGCCGAAGGATATCATTGCAAAGGATCTGGAATATTTACAGGGAATGTACCCGGGACATATGAAACGTCTGCAGGAATACGTCGTTTCCGCATGTGATCACCTGGATTATAAAGACAGCCCAATGTACGATGAATTCCCCGATCGTCTGCTTATTCATCAGGTTTGTGATTCCATTTGCGCAAAGATTCGTGAAGATGGAACCATAACAGACGAATTGCTGATGGGGAACAATGAAAAGACTGAGACGGCAGCTCAGATGCAGCAAGAGCCTATGGATTGGGAAAATGAAGAGCTGGAAAAAGCGGAGCTAAGTGACAGGTACTCCACTTGGGGACCTCCAGGCTGGGGTCCGCCCGGACCGAAACCTCCTGGCTGGAGACCGCCGCCCGGACCGAGACCGCCTTATTGGGGACCACCCGGACCAAGACCACCTTACTGGGGTCCCGGTCCCGGCCCCGGCCCGAAACCGCCCTACTGGGGTCCTGGCCCCGGCCCGAAACCACCCTACTGGGGTCCTGGTCCCGGACCGAAGCCGCCTTATTGGGGGGCGAATCCCGGACCGCCTCAGGCCAATGGTCTGCTGGGCGATATCGTGTCTGTACTGCTTCTGAATGAGATGCACCGAAGAAGATGTAATTCCGGACGGTGCAGATAAGCAATAGTGAAAGCAGCTTCCTTTAAAAAAGGGGGCTGTTTTTCTATATTCTTAAGCAGCTGGTATAACAAAAAAGGAAAAAAATTCAGGTATTTGTTGTAGTTCGGTATAGAAAGTGGGGAATGGAAGAAGGATTTTTTTTAATTTATTAATGAATTTTAAACGGCTTCATCTGTAAAATATAGTTCGAAATTACAAGTAAACAGTCTGATTGAGGGAGTCCTTTTTTCTTGAAATACTTTACTATGAAAGAATCAATACATAGGAGGTTTTCATGGAAAAAGAAAATAAGAAGTTAGGGCTGCTGGCACTGACTGCACTGGTAATCAGTTCTTCTGTTGGGAGTGGAATCTTTGGAATTGCATCAGATATGGCAGCGGGGACAAGCCCCGGAGCAGCTATTACAGCGTGGATTATTTCAGGAGCAGGAGTTCTCATGCTGTGCCTTTCACTAACTAACATCATTAATAAGAGGCCTGAATTAAGCGGGATTTTCAGCTATGCAACAGAAACCTTTGGCCCCTTTGGGGGATTCATCAGCGGATGGGGATACTGGCTATCTGCATGGCTGGGTAATATTGCCTTTGCCACCATTATGATGAGCGCACTCAGCTACTTTATTCCTGCACTTGGAAATGGAAGTAATCTTTACTCTATTATTACAGCAAGTATTATTTTATGGATTATGTGTCTGGTCGTTAACAGGGGTATTGAAAGTGCTGCATTTTTAAATACCATAATCACCATCTGTAAGCTGGTTCCCCTTTTACTTTTTGTGGTTGCTGCAATAATTGCGTTTAAGGTCGATATATTTACTGCTGACTTTTGGGGAACGGTATCAGGAAATTTTTCTTTAAAAGATGTGATATCTCAGGTGAATTCCAGCATGATGGTGCTCATGTGGGTATTTGTGGGAATTGAGGGAGCGGCAATGATGGCAGACCGCGCCGATACGAAAGCGACTGCTGGAAAGGCCACTGTACTGGGATTGATAGGGCTTTTATGCGTTTATCTTCTTTTGTCTCTATTACCTTATGGACTGATGAGCCGTGCCGAAATATGTGAATTGAAGCAGCCTACCATGGCATATCTTCTTTCTTATATTGTGGGTCCCTGGGGAGCAGCTTTTATAAATATTGCTATGATTATTTCTGTTGCGGGCTGCTGGCTGTCGTGGACCATGCTTCCGGTTGAAACTACATTACTAATGGCACAGCAGAATCTTCTTCCGAAAAAATTCGGACAAGTAAATGAAAAGAATGTCCCAACCTTCTCTCTGGTTTTTATGACAGCTCTTTCGCAGATTTTTATCTTCACTCTGTTATTTACGGACAAGGCTTATAATTTTGCATATTCACTCTGTACTGCAGCAATCTTTGTAACCTGGATCCTGGTGTGCATATATCAGGTAAAGCTTTCTTATGTAAATAGAGAAAAAAAGGGAGAGGCTGGACAATTAACAATAGGACTTCTTGGAACTGCCTTTTACGCATGGGCGATATGGGCATCCGGAATTGGATATTTTCTTCTTTGCATGCTGGTTTATATCATTGGCATTTTCCTCTATATAAGAGCAGGAAAAGAAAATGGAGTGGAAAAAGTCTTTTCAAAAAAGGAAAAAGTCGTCATCGTGTTTATTCTTATGGGAGCAGCCATATCTGTTTACATGCTGATAACCGGCGCGATTTCCGTCTGACCATTGATCCATTTTACTTTTAATGATATGATTCGACATAAGGAGAATCATTTTAAATGGCAGCGAAGCAAGTTATTTCAGAGGAGAAGCAGAATGGATAATGTGAGGTCCAAATGAGTACAACAATTTTTATTTTTGACATCGTATTAATTATAATATTTGCCTGTTCCTGTACGATTAATGTAACTGCATACTGCGAAACAAAGCATGCCCGGGAGTTTGAAACCGGCATGCTTATGTTCTTTTTTTGTCTAAATTCCATGATTATATTCATGTCAGAATTTTTGCTCAAACTGCCTCTTTTTGAAGGGGCCTATAATGTATTGACCTATTTCAGCGTTAAGGTAATCTGCGGAATTGCCATAAGTACTCTGTATATGCTTCTTACCATTTCATTACTTGAAAAAAAGATCTGCATTCTGCATGCTGTCATTATGATGCCTATGATCTGTGTGACGGTATATGTCGGAGATTTAAACGAATCAGTCCGTCAGCACTGGATATTTTATACCATCCGGCAGATTTATCTGGCGTGCTTTGTTTTTTCTTATTTTATCCGGTATGCTTTTGCGAAAGACAGAGAATATAAAATAAGAATCAGGGAATACCGGCCTCTTTTTCTCATTAGCGGTCTCTTCTCCGTGCTGATTTTTACTGAAGACAGTATGGTTATCTACCACTTTCAATATGTGATCAATACGTTGAATCTGAAGGTATTTATGGAGCATAATTTAAGTGAAGACATATTTTTTGTGATTCTGGCAATATTCGGAGTAAAAAACGGATTCTCGCAGCTGATTCAGAAAAGAGAACCGGCAGAGATAATGGATCCTGGGATTCCTCTTCCTGATCCGGCAGTCTGTGAGGGGAAGACAATTTGCCCGGAGGATCCTTTTATCAGAGCTTATGGATTAAGCAATCGCCAGCGTGATGTACTGTATCTGCTGGTGAAGGACAAGACCTATCAGGAAATGGGAAAAGAGCTGGGGCTGTCTGTGGGAACCGTAAAATTTCATGCCCATGGGATCTATGAAAAAACGGATTCCAGAAACCGGGCGGAACTGATTGACAAATATGAGAATTTTTATAAAAGCCGGGAGCAGACTCAGTTAACCTGATTTCTGCGTTATCGTGCTCTCGTAAAGGGCGTATAATTCCTGTCGGGATTTTGCACCGGTTTTTTTTAAGAGGTTATGGACATGGGAACGGACGGTAAGGGATGAGATCAGAAGCTTGGCGCTGATTTGCTCATCAGTGGTATGGTTTAACAGCTCCGTAAGTATGGTCTGTTCTCTCAGAGTGAGGGAATAAGCTTTGCAAAAAGAATAATAAGAAGCGGATTCGGTATCTGGGGAAGTGAGAGTTTCCGGTAATTCTTCCAGTGAATTTACAGCAGCTTTGCTTGTGTGCAGGGCTGCTGTTTTTCGCAGAAAAAAGACGATATAAACCAGGGCGGATATTCCAAATAAAAGGTCAATGGAAAAGATACGGAAGATGGACAGCCTGTTGCTGGCAGGGAAAATAAAAATCCGGATAAAGTTTTCCAGGATACCAAAAAGAGAAAAGAAGAGGACCGACCGGGACAGTACAGGACTATAATCAGAAAAAAGCTTTTCGCTCTGACTGCAGGCAGACTGATTCATAAGTGTATGAAATGAAAAGCTTCTGTAAAATAAGTAAAGAGGGAACAGAGAGCTGTAGAGAAGCAGGGTAGTCCTGCTGCTGTTTAAAGTGGGAGTCAGCAAAAGAAGAAAAATGAACATACACAGAATCACATATTCATGGAATGGAAGCTTTGAAATGTGTTTCAGCTGATAAACCAGGCTTAAAATGCAGATCGCAGCGGATATGGATAAAACAGTATTCCATACGGGCATAGAAAAATAGACTGCCTGGTAGAACTGGCCGAATTCAGGGAGAAATTCTGCCATAGATGCAACAAGCTGACTGACGGATAAACAGAGATAGAGTGCAGACAAACATGCAGAGATGCAGCACCGCTCACTTAAGTAGCGGCAGAAGGCAAGAAGGCACACTCCGAAGTATAAAATTAAAAGTAGATTGTCGTATAAGTAAAGTAACAGCTTCATAATTACCTTTGTTTTTTTTATTTCAGTATAGCAGGCTGGAAAGCAGAGGTCAAGAAAATGTTGTGCAAAATGTATAAAGTTTAGGTAGAGTTTTGTCTAAAATGCATAAACATGCATAAAAATAAATGAAAAAGTTTATTCCAAACCTGATTTTTTGATGCTATTCTTTGGAAGACGCGAGGGCTAAGAAGCGGAAGCGTTTTAAAATGCCAATGATAATTCATAAAAGGAGGTTATTAATTATGCAGAGTATTAATGTAAAAAGTGAAATTGGCCGCTTAAAGAGAGTATTACTGCACAGACCGGGAAAGGAATTGTTAAATCTTACACCAGACACACTGGAGAGACTTCTCTTTGATGATATTCCTTTTTTAGAGGCTGCGCAGCAGGAGCATGATGCATTTGCCGAGACATTAAGAAACAATGGAGTAGAGGTACTGTATCTGGAAGATGTTATGGCTGAGGTACTGGATTTAAGCGATGATATCAGAAATGAATTTATTAAGCAATGGATTAACGAAGCTGGAATATCCACCGGGCTGTATAAGAAGAAAATCTACGATTATATGATGCAGTTTAAGAATGACAGCAAGGCGCTGGTGCTCAAATCCATGGAAGGCATTGTGCTGAAGGAACTCAATTATACAAAAAGTGATTCTTTAGTGGACCTTATGAGTGATCCTTCTAAGCTGGTGATTGATCCCATGCCGAATCTGTATTTTACCCGTGATCCATTTGCATGCATCGGTAATGGAGTAAGCCTGAACCGGATGTATTCTGTGACCAGAAACAGGGAGACGATTTATGGCGAGTATATTTTCAAATACCATCCCGATTTTAAAGAAAAGGTTGAAAAATACTATGACCGTTACAATGCATTTCATATTGAAGGTGGAGATATCTTAAACATCAACGATAAGGTTCTTGCTGTGGGAATTTCTCAGAGAACGGAAGCAGATGCATTGGAGCTGCTGGCAAAGAATATTTTTGAAAATGAAAACAGTGCCATTGAGACCATACTCGGATTTGATATTCCCAACCGCCGCGCTTTTATGCATCTGGACACGGTATTTACCCAGATTGATTACGACAAATTTACGATTCATCCGGGAATTCTTGGGCCTCTTCGGATTTACAAGATTGAGAAAGGGAGCAGTAAAGGTGAGATTAAGGTAGAAGTTCAGAGTTCTGACCTTGAGACCATTCTTGAGAAAAGCCTGGGCATTGATAAGGTAGAGCTGATCAAATGCGGAGGAGAGGATATGATAGCAGCAGAAAGAGAGCAGTGGAATGATGGCTCCAATACTCTTTGCATCTCTCCGGGAACCATTGTCACCTATCAGCGTAACACAAAAACTAATGAATTATTGAAACAACGGGGATTAAAGGTGCTGGAAATTCCAAGTGCAGAACTGTCCAGGGGCAGAGGCGGCCCCCGTTGCATGAGCATGCCGTTAGACCGTGAACCGGTTAATTACTAAAGAAAGAGGAGAAAAAGAGATGGCAGTTAACTTACGAGGCCGAAGCTATTTGAAATTATTGGATTTCACACCGGAAGAAATCCGCTACTTAATTGATATGGCCAAAAATTTTAAGGATTTAAAGAGAACCAATACTCCCCACAAGTATCTTGAGGGAAAAAATATTGTTCTTCTGTTTGAAAAAACTTCTACCAGAACCCGCTGCTCCTTTGAAGTGGCAGGTAATGATCTGGGGATGGGAGTTACATATCTTGACCCGGGCAGTTCTCAGATGGGGAAAAAAGAAAGCATTGAGGATACAGCCAGAGTCCTTGGAAGAATGTACGACGGGATTGAATACCGGGGATACAGCCAGGAACTGGTTACCAAGCTTGCTCAGTATGCAGGTGTTCCTGTCTGGAACGGGTTAACAGATCAGTTTCACCCAACACAGATGCTTGCAGATCTTCTGACAATTGAAGAGCATTTTGGATTTTTGAAAGGAATTAACTTTACCTTTATGGGTGATGCCAGGAACAACATGGGGAATTCTCTGATGGTGGCATGTGCTAAAATGGGACTTAATTTTACCGCCTGTGCGCCAAAGGATTTATGGCCAGAGGAAGATCTGGTTGATATTTGCAAGGGAATTGCGGCTGAGAATCACTGCACCATAACCCTAACTGAGGATGCACAGGAGGGAACAAAGGGAGCAGATGTTGTCTATACAGACATATGGGTTTCCATGGGAGAGCCGGATAGTGTATGGGAGACACGGATCAGGCTGCTGCGCCCATATCAGGTAAATAAAAAGATCATGGAGAATGCAGCCAGCCAGGCCATTTTCATGCATTGCCTTCCCTCCTTCCATGACAGAAAAACTACCATTGGTGAAGATATCTACCAGAAATTCGGTCTGGATGAAATGGAGGCAACCGATGAAGTGTTTGAAGCAAAATATTCCAAGGTTTTTGATGAGGCAGAAAATCGTATGCATACCATTAAAGCTGTGATGTATGCGACACTTTGCTAGAAAGGTTGGTCAGAGTGAAGAGAATTGTAATCGCACTGGGCGGAAATGCACTGGGTAATACATCAGAAGAACAGCTGGAACGGGTAAGAATTACGGCGGAAGCAGTCGTGGGCATAGTGAAGGCTGGATATGAGGTGGTGGTATGCCATGGCAATGGTCCCCAGGTAGGAATGATCAACCTTGCTTTTGAGAAAGGCCATGAGGCTGGAATCGTACCGGAAATGCATCTTCCTGAGTGCACGGCCATGAGTCAGGGGTATATTGGCTATCATCTTCAGCAGGCCATAGATCAGGAGCTTGTTAAGAATCAAATTCAGGATACAGTTGTGATTACCATGCTGACACAGGTGATCGTAGATGAAGAGGATCCTGCTTTTCAAAATCCCACGAAGCCGATAGGCAGATATTATGAAGAAGAAGAAGCCAGACGCCTGATGGCGGAAACAGGGCAGATTTATAAAGAGGATTCCGGACGCGGATACCGCCGGGTAGTTGCCTCTCCCCAGCCGGTGAGCATCTATGAAAGAATTTCCTTAAATACGCTGATCAATGCCCATCATGTTGTTATCGCAGGGGGAGGCGGCGGAATTCCCGTAGTAAAGGAGCCGGATGGCTCTTATCATGGAGTTGCTGCAGTGGTTGATAAGGACTTGGCAGCTGAAAAGCTGGCAGAGCTGGTAAATGCAGATGCATTTGTCATACTGACAGCCGTAGATAAGGTTTCTATTCACTTTGGAAAACCGGACCAGGAGGATCTTTCCCAGATTACGCTCTCCCAGGCAGAGCAGTACATAAAGGAAGGGCATTTCGCGCCAGGAAGTATGCTTCCCAAGGTAAAGGCTGCTATGAAATTCATAGTGCAGAGAAAAGAGGGCGTATCCATTATCTGTTCTCTGGAAAAGGCAGCAGAGGCTTTAAACGGTAAAACCGGTACAAGGATTGTCAACAAATAAGATAATGGAGAAAATAGGATCCCATTTTATTTGTATACAGGTAAAATGGGATATTTTCCCCCTAAGAATGAATAAAAGTACTTATAATTAAAAAAAACAAATGAATATACGATAGCTTATAAACGTATTACGCAAAATCTGGAAGGATTTGATAAGATGAAGGAGTATATTGAGCTGCAGACACAGTTCTGCTCAAAGATAGATATTAAAAAAATATGCACCTTTGATTACGAAACAATCGCGGAAAGAACTTTGCCGTTGTATCACAAAAGTCCGAGATTCATTTTGGTAAGAGAAGGAAAAGGAAGTATTGAAATAGACAAAAAGCGGTATGAATTAAAATCAGGAATACTGCTTTCCATTCTGCCATGGGAGTGTACGCAGATCGTGGCTGTGGAAGAGGTCTTAAGCTTTGAAATTGTTAAATATAACTACGAAGTGGTGGCGGAAACGATAAAATCCTCTTCCTCCATGTCAGATCCGGTTTCTGCTTTAAAAAAACTGGAAGAGACTCCATATGCGTATCTCACAAAGGAAATGAAAGAAGAGGTGGAATATTTGTTTTTTAAGATCAGGGAGGAGACAGGGGTTGAATCTGTATTGGATTTCCGAGAAAGAAGATCCTTTCAGGAGATAAATATCATTATGCTGATCTCTTCCTTGATTATCACATTTTGCCGTGTAATGGATATCCGGGATAAAGAGTTATGTTTGAAAAACGGTTCAAAAGACAACCGACTGCTGATCTTACGTTATATCTACATGCATCTGGGAGAGAAGATCACCCTGGAGAGGATTGCAAAACAGTTTTATTTAAGCAAATCGTCAGTCCGGATGTACATTTATGAAAAGACAGGACTTGCATTTCATGAACTGGTCAGCGAGATGCGGATTGTAAAGACAATCAATTATCTCTTGTATACGGATATGACTCTGGAAGAGATAGCGTCTGTTCTTGGGTATGTGGATGCAGCGCATATATCAAAGGTATTTTCCTACCGTATGGAAAATAAGATCAGCGATTACAGGAGAACCTATCAGAGGGTTTTGAACATAACTAATATAGAAGAGAAAAAACTGGCTTACCAGCTGGTAGAATATATTTCCAGAAATTATCAGGAGGAAATACAGGCGCTGGAAACGTCAGATAAATTCGGCATTTCCATAGAGGAGATGAACCGCCATTTAATGATGCAGGTAGAATGCAATTTTTCTGATTTTGTAAACCGGCTCAGGATTGACAAATCCTGTGAGATGCTTCTTGATACAAATAAATCCATTACAGATATTGCCATAGAGGTGGGCTATAGCACGGTTAAGACATTTCGCAGAAATTTTATTCAGCTTCGGCATGTTCTGCCTAATGAATTCCGGGCAGCTCAGGCTGTACTTGTGAATTAACGGGAAAAGGAGAGGGGAAATATGGAATACCAGAAAGAAGAATATGTAACGTGTGATCATCTGATCAAAATGAAATTTAAGGTAGGAAAGATTATAAAATGCTCGGAAGTTAACCAGTCGAACCGGCTTTTATGTTTTCAGGTGGAGGTCGGGGATAAGACCTGCCAGATCCTGTCCGGTCTTAAGGGATATTATGAAACAGAAGAGGTGATCGGAAAAAAAGTAATGGTTCTGGAAAACGTAAAAGCTACCAGAATGGCAGGAATGAAATCGGAAGGGATGCTTATGGTGGCAGAGGATCGGGAAGGAAAGCTGGCTCTTATGGTTCCTGACCGGGACATGGAAGCCGGAGTTGAGATCCTTTAGGCGCGCAGACAAAGGGGAATGCTGTGAATGAATTAGAAAAAGAGAATATAAAAAGCAGGCGCCAGAAGAAAATCCTTGAATTAATCAGGAGACAGCCCATAACGACCCAGACAATGCTTAAGGAATACTTAAGCCGGGAAGGAATTTATGTTACCCAGGCGACTTTATCCAGGGATATCCGTGAAATGAATCTGATAAAGGGAGTGAACGGGGAAGGATATATCCATAGCAGGATTGTTTCCAAACATCAGATTTCCCACAGGCTTTTTGTACTGTTTTCCATGGCAGTCCGGGCAGTGGAGCAGTCTGGGAATGTAATTGTCATAGCCTGCGAGTCAGGTATGGCGGCCTCTGTCTGTTCGGTTATTGATGAACTGGGCTGGAACGAAATTGTAGGAACCATTGCCGGGAACAATACGATTTTTGTGATCACAAGGGAAGGGACTTCCTATCAGCTGGCAGAGCAGTTTAAGAATATCAACAGCTAAGAAGGGAAGGAATTATATGGACAAGTTATTAAGTATTTTGACCTCTGAAATGGGCAGGGCATTTGAAGCCTGCGGATATGAAAGTGACAAGGCAACCGTAACCCCCTCTGCCCGGCCGGATTTGTGCGAATACCAGTGCAGTGCTGCTATGGCACTTGCAAAGAAGCTACGTAAGGCACCTATGGAGATTGCAGGGTCAATTGCAGGAAAATTAAAAGATTCGGAGCTTTTTACCAGAGTTCAGGTCATATCTCCGGGGTTTATAAACTTTAACATATCTGAGGAATTTTTAGCTTCTTATCTTAATGATATGATGAAAGACCAGCGTATGGGCTGCGAAAAGACCAGGAATAAGAAAACCATTTTAGTAGATTATGGCGGTCCCAATGTGGCAAAGCCTCTTCATGTAGGACATCTTCGCGCTGCCATTATCGGAGAAAGCGTAAAGCGGATCGGCCGGTATATGGGACACGAGATGATCGGAGATGTACACATTGGTGACTGGGGACTTCAGATGGGGCTTATTATTACAGAACTAAAGTATAGAATGCCTGATCTGGTTTATTATGATAATGAGTATAAGGGAAAGTATCCGGATAAGGCACCATTTACTATCGCCGACCTGGAAAGTCTTTATACTGCTGCCAGTGCAAGAGCAAAAGCAGATGAAGAATTTAAGGAAGAAGCCAGACAGGCAACGGTTTTTTTACAGAATCACAGACCCGGCTATTACGCACTCTGGAAACATATTATTAATACCTCTGTGCAGGATATCCGGAAAATTTATGATGACCTGGATGTTCATTTTGAACTGTGGTACGGAGAGTCGGATGCAGAAGCCTACATTCCAGATATGATTGACAGGATGCGAAAGGATGGATACGCTTATGAAAGTGAAGGAGCGCTGGTGGTTGATGTATCAAGTAAAGAGGATGAAAAGAAGGTGGTTCCCTGTATATTGAAAAAATCTGATGGAGCCTCCCTTTACACCACAACAGATCTGGCAACAATTGTCCAGCGGGAAAAGGATTTTCATCCGGACATGATTCTTTATGTTGTAGACAAGCGGCAGGAAATGCATTTTCTCCAGGTATTCCGATGTGCCAGAAAGACTGGTCTGGTTCAGGAAAATACGAGTTTGTTCCATCTGGGATTTGGAACCATGAACGGAAAGGATGGAAAACCGTTTAAGACCCGTGAGGGAGGAGTCATGCGTCTAGAAGTGCTGTTGAACGAAATCACGGGGGAGATGTACCGGAAGATGGAGGAGAATTCCAGAAACAAATCTGAGGCCATAAGGGAGGAAGCGATACTGAATGCAGCCAGGCTGGTAGCGGTAGCTGCATTGAAGTACGGAGATTTATCCAACCAGGCCTCAAAGGATTACGTGTTTGATATGGAGCGGTTTACTTCCTTTGAAGGAAATTCAGGTCCATATATTTTATATACAATTGTAAGGATCAAATCCATTTTAAATAAATATGAGAAGACGGGAAAAAATCTGGAAGATCCCATGGTTTTAAGCCCTGTTGACAGAAGTGAGAAGAATCTGATGATTATTCTAGCAGATTTCTCTGGGGTGATGGAAGCGGCCTTTGAGGAGCTTGCACCTCATAAGATATGTACATATATCTATGAACTCTCCAATGAATTTAACCGGTTTTACCATGAGACCAGGATTCTTTCCCAGACAGATGAAAACGTGCAGAAATCACACCTCTCTTTATTGGTGCTGAGCAAAAGAATTCTGGAAGCCTGTATTGACGTTCTTGGATTCTCCGCACCAGACAGCATGTAAAAAGAGACAGTTTCATTTTTTGTAAGATGCCAACCGATTTTTTTTAATGGTTAACGAATGTTTAAGAAAGTTTTCATTGTAGTTTTGTTTATTATTGTTTACAATAAAGAAGATCAAAACTGGGAAAATAAAGGATGTTTTATATGAATCGTTTGGCTAAAAAAGTTGGTATTTTATCTGTGGTATTCCTAATGGCTATCGCAGTTTATTTTATGTGGAATCAGAGAAATACGGAAAAAAATAGCGTAATGGTGTATACCTCCATGGATGAGGCATCACTTCCTGTTGTATACGCGGACATGTATGGAAGAGAGATGAATCTTCTTCATGGCTATGTTCAGGATATGGCACAGACTGTATCAAGGGAGGCCCTTACCGTTCTTCCCCAGGACCGGAATTTAAATCTGGGGATTGCAGATTATAACGGTACCATAACCGGAATACAGTATGAAGTGCGCAGTCTTGATTTAAGCCGCCTGGTGGAACGCACCAGCTTAAGCAAATGGGACCAGGAAGAAGGCGTTGTAAAGGCAACTCTTCCTATACAGAATCTTCTGACAAAAGACAAGGAATATATACTGATTCTTACACTTGATACTTCCGATAACGGAACACTTTATTATTACACCCGGATCATGTGGACGGACAGTACCAATGGGAAGGACATGATTGATTTTGCCGTTGATTTCACCACCAAGACATTTAACTATGATCAGGCAAAGGATCTGACTACATATCTGGAGACCAGTAATACAGAAGATAACAGCTCTCTTGGTCAGGTTTCCATCCGGTCCAGTTTTTCCCAGCTCACCTGGGGAGGTATGTCTGTGAAGCCAGTAGGAGAAATCAGAACCACTCTGAAAGATCTGGATGGTGTGATGTGCAGCGTCAATCTGGAGTACCAGGTAGAGAGGGCCGGAGAAGGAGAAGATTCAGAACTGTATGAGGTGGAAGATACCTTTACGATGAAATGGGACAGCCGGCGCATTTATCTGATGGATTTTGAACGGAGTACCAATCAGATATTCTCCGGACAGAAAGAACTGTTTTCCGGAAAACGGGTTACTCTGGGAATCACCAATGCAGATGAAGTGCAGACAAAGAAAAGTCCTGGTGGAAATTGTATCGCTTTTGGGATAAATCGGGATTTATGGACCTATGATCAGAAACAGGGTCACGCAGTAAAGGTATTTTCATTCCGGAGCGGAACCGATGATGGTCTTCGCAGTGGGTATAACCAGCATGATATCAAGGTTCTTTCCGTAAGCGACAATGGTGATGTGGATTTCCTGGTCTATGGATACATGAACCGGGGAATACATGAAGGGAGCATGGGAATCGCTCTTTACAGGTACAGCAGCAGTGAGAATGCCATTGGGGAGCGATTCTTTACACCGGTCACTTCGTCCTTTGAGATACTGAAAGAAGAGGTGGGCCAGCTGTCCCATTTAGGAACCAATGGAATGCTCTATCTTATGGCTGGAAGGTCGGTTTATGGAATTGATTTAAACAGCAACGAATATATGGTACTGGCAGATTCTATTTCTGAGGGAGGTTATGCAGTCAGCAGTACAGAACGGCATTTTGCATGGCAGGAAGGAAGCGACGTTTACGGTGCCAGTGTGATTCATCTTATGGATCTGGATACCGGAATTAAAAGAGAAATCGGTGGAGGAGAGGACAACCGCTTCCGTCCTTTGGGCTTTGTGGGCGATGATTTCATATATGGAATAGCAAAAAACGGTGATATCTGGTCTCAAAACGGAAGGGTTCTGGATGCTCCCATGTATCGGATTGAAATTATGGATCAGAGCGGGGAGACTGTTAAGACATATGAACAGGATCAGTCTTATATAGCAGATGTGACGGTAGACGGAAGCCGCATTCACTTAACTCAGGTACTTAAAAACGGCGACCAGTCCTATTCGGTCTCCAAGCAGGATACCATTGTCTGCAACCAGGAGCTTTCCAATGAAGAGCTGGAGGGAATTGGCTGGTACGCTTCAGATGACCGCAAAAAGATTTATTTTGTTCAGCTGGATCAGGAAGTGTCCAGTCGGGGCGTAACTATTGCAGTGCCCAAAAAGGTAACCTATGAAACAACCGAGGTGGTTGAATTAAAGAGCCGTCCTAAAAATCAGGAAAACAGATATCTGGCTTATGCAGGAGGTCATTATCTGGGAAGCAGCAGAAGCTTTATTAAGGCGCTTCAGCTTGCCTATGATAAGATGGGGATTGTGACGAACCAGAATCAGGAGATTTTATGGAACCGGGTTAACCGGCCTCCTGCTAAAGCAATGAAAGACCCATTGAAGAAAGGCGCCGCTTTTAATAGAAATTTATCTGGCTTTACAGATGATGGAGTCATGGATGGAGTCTTTATGATTGATGCCAGGGGCGCCGCCTTAAATCAGATTCTATATTTTATCGGACAGGGGTGTCCGGTTGCTGCCTACACAGGTCAGGGAGGCTATCTGCTGATCTCAGGCTACGACCAGTATAATGTCACACTATATAATCCGGAAACGAAGGATAGTCAGAAAATGGGCCTGAATGATGCCTCTGCTTACTTCTCTGGCCTTGGAAATGATTTTATCTGCGGAGTAATAATGCAATAAGAAAATGCGTTCTCTTTACAAATCCGTAAGATATGTTATAATCATGAAAGGCGAATGTTAAAAATTAAGAGAATTGTAATAGATAAAAGGATAGTCAGAGGTGTGAAATGGAGCAGTATATT
>Ga0316600_10000514_pt1 | contig 18574 bp, 23 predicted proteins | sample OWC_soil_day5_CT_FD_207652 | JGI IMG/M metagenome (GOLD analysis project Ga0316600, IMG submission 207652) | Wetland soil microbial communities from Old Woman Creek delta, Ohio, United States - OWC_soil_day5_CT | ecosystem: Environmental > Terrestrial > Soil > Wetlands | place: USA: Ohio... | reverse complement strand
TATCATCTGCTACAGCAACACGAATTTTTTCTTTAATCACTCATTATCCTCTCCTTGCACTTTATAAGAACATAGTTAATGTAATTCGACAACGATTGGTCAATTCCTTCCTAACATGTAAAAAAAAACCAAAAATATAAATTAATTATCTAAAATGTAAAAATTATACCAGCAAGAACTTATCTCATTATATTATTATAATATAATTTATGATTATTGGCACTATAATTAAAAGAATTATGAATAGTTTGCTTTTAAAAGAAAATACGCAAATAATCATATGACTATTTGCGTATTTTCACTAAACAACCGTTGATTTTCGTTTAAATTCTTTTTAGAAATGATACCACCTTCCATGAGCATCCAATCCATAAAACACCCATATCCTTTCGTCGGATCATGAACAAAGACATGTGTAATAGCTCCAACTATTTTTCCATTTTGGATGATAGGACTACCACTCATTCCTTGCACAATGCCCCCTGTCCTCGCTAATAAACGTTCATCAACTACTTTAACAATGATTCCTTTACCCTCCGGATAATTTTGCATATTGACTTTTTCTATTTGAATGGCAAATCGTTCTATTGTTTGTCCATCAATAACAGTTAGTATTTCTGCATAGCCAGGTTGAATTTGATTCATCGAAGCAACTTCTATTGGTTCTGAAAAAATAGAATCTATCTTTTCAGCATTGATTTTACCATAGATGCCAAACTGTGTATTCTTCTCAATATTGCCAATCAACTGATCTTCTTCAATAAAACTTCCTATCTTTTCACCTGGCTGTCCATTTTTCCCAGATTGAATACCTGAAACATTCGCTGGAACAATTTTCCCATCACCACAAGGAATCGGTTGATTCGTATCACTATCGGTAATGACATGTCCTAATGCTCCATATACAAAGCTTTTAGGATCAAAAAAAGTTAATGTACCAACGCCTACCGCACTATCCCGAACAAATAAACCAATTCTATATCGCTTAGTATCTGAACATAAAATCGGCTTAATCTGCACATAAACATTTTCTTCATTTCGTTTTAATAAAATACTTGCATCTTTCTGCTCATTGCCACAACGATCTAAAATTTCTGCAACATCAACATCACGATGAACTGTTATATCATTAATTTGCAAAATACGATCTCCAACCTGAATACCTGCTTTTTTTGCTGGGTTTGTTATGCTTCCATCAATAGAAACGACAGGGGAACTACCGACCACCAATACGCCCTCTGATTTTAAAATAACGCCGATTGATTGCCCTCCTGCAATCACTTTAATCGGCGAAGACACATCTACCTCAACTTGCTTTACTGGTATAAATCCAAACAGCTTAAAATCAACAATGGCTTGACCATGTTTTAATGGCTCTAAAAACACTGGTTTTGAAAAAAAGTTTTCTGTTGCGATTGATTTTACATGTAATGTATTTTCAATACTTTCATGAACATCTATAGTCAATGGATATTGAACTTCCCAAAAGGCAATTTCATCTTCAAAAATAGTCATATGTTTTGGTAATGCATAAATAGTTCGAAACTGTGGAGAGGTTGTAAAAGCTACTATTAAAGTTGCAAGTGTAAAACCAATAAACGTCTGCCATTTTATTTTAAACATATTTTCACCACACCTTATTTATTAATTATAAATCAAAAACTTATTTAACTTATAATTTCCCGAATAAAGTGGGGATTATTCTGACAAACTAGTATGTTTTTAACATGGAAATTTAAAACGAAGCAATACACCGAATAAAGCACATACTTTTATATATGTGCTTTATTTTTCCATTTTTCTTTTTTTATAATTGCATTTTCAAGCATCTCTGAAGCATTATTGAGTGAAGCTTGCGTAACATCCGACCCTGATGCCATACGTGCAAGTTCATTAATTTGCTCACTGGCTAATAATCGTTTTATTTTTGTTGTCGTTTTACCATCTTGCACCTGCTTGTCAATATAAACATGACAATCTGCCATACAAGCAATCTGTGGCAAATGCGTAATACAAAGGACTTGCTTATGTACTGCTACCATAGCGATACGTTCTGCTACCATCTGCGCTGTTTTACCGCCAATTCCTGTATCAATTTCATCAAAAATCATAACACCAACGTTATCCTTCGCAGCACAGACCACCTTTATTGCTAATGCAATTCGCGATAGTTCTCCACCAGAGGCAACTTTTTGTATTGGCTTAGGCTCTTCCCCTACATTTGCAGAGAATAGCATCATAATATCATCGGCACCATTTTGATTCATTTTATCTAATTGATTTACAACAATCACAAGATTGGCATTCGGCATACCTAAATGAATTAAGTGGTTCTTAATTTCCGCTGCCAACTCTATTGCAACTTTACTTCTTAGCAAAGTTAATTCTTTACCGACTGCAATTAATTTACTTTTTATTCGTGCTATATCTTCTTTTAAATCTGCTATGATCTGGTCATAATTTTCAATATCAGCCAACTCATCTTTTGCCTTTTGGTAATAAAGTAAAACGTCTTCTATCGTCGCTCCATATTTTTTACGTAGTTTATAAATTACATCCATACGTTCTTGCAATTTTATAAGACGTTCTGGCGTGTAATCCAAATTTTCTCCATAATTTCTGATATCATAACTACATTCTTCTAATTGGCAGAGTGCCTCTGCAATAATTGATAAATTATTATTCGCACGTTCATCATAGCGACTGATCATTTCTATATTTTTTTTCAATTCAACCAAGGATGGAATAATCGCACTATGCCCTTTATCCCCTTGTTCTAGTAAAATATAAGATCTTTTTACTAAGTCAGCTATTTTTTCTGAATTAGATAATAACTTAATTTCAGTTTCTAACTCATCATCTTCATGATCTTTTAGCTTTGCCGCTGCAATTTCATTCGTTTGCCATTTTAGCATATCAATGCGTTGTGCATGTTCTCTAGAAGCATTCTCTTTTTTATCTAAAACATCAATTTGCTTACGCCATTCATTAAAAATTTGACGATACGCAACTAACTTATCCTTAATTGCTGGATTATAATTATCAACGATTGAAAATTGCCCTCCTGCTTTCAATAAAGCTTGATTTTCATGCTGCCCATGAATATCCACCAATTTTTCACCTAATGTTTTTAAAAGCGCAAGTGTAATATGACAACCATTTACACTAATTAAATTTTTTCCATTTTTTGAAATTCGGCGACTGATAATTAGCGTATCTTCATTATCAACAATCATATGTTCAGCTAAAAATTCGTAAATTTCTTGATAGTTACTTATATCGAAGACGGCTTCTACCTGCAACCAATCATTTCCATTACGAATATGATCAGTTGTAGTACGATAACCTAAAATAACGCCCACAGAATCAATGAGAATTGATTTACCTGCGCCAGTTTCCCCTGTTAAAATATTTAACCCTGCCGTAAAATTAATACTTACATGTTCAATGAGAGCAAAATTCCACACTGTTAAAGTTTTTAGCATAATATTCTTCTCCTAGATCAACTACTAAGCAATTCAAGTTTTCTTAAAATTTGTGGTACAGCTTCGATCGGTTTGACGACCACTAAGATATTATCATCACCAGCGACAGTACCAATGATTTCTGGCCATTTTGCATAATCTAAGGTAGAGGCTACGGCATTAGCAGTTCCAGGCAACGTTTTAATTACAATGATATTTTCACTATAATTCAATCCAATTACAGAATCCTGAAACATGCGTGACATACGATTTTTAGAAAAAACAATATTTTTTTCTAACGGATAAGCATAACGATATCGTCCATCACCTGTTGGTATTTTTATTAACATCAGCTCTTTTATATCTCTTGATACAGTTGCTTGGGTAACTTCAATATTTTGCTTACGTAAAGATTCAGCAAGCTCTTCTTGCGTTTCAACAACAGTATTTTCAATAATTTCCTTTATTCTAGCATGACGTATCGCTTTCACTCAATCAACTCCTAACTTTTTCAACTAAATATAATACAGGTGATGTTTTTACATGATTTATCATAGAATAACAACCCACTGTAAAATTTCTTACTGGTAAATTCATTAACAACGTTACCAATTGACTATATTCTATAGTACCGGCATCGTGTCCTGTATAGGCTGTTATCGCTATAATACCATTCACATTAAGCAATGTTATTGTTTTTTCTAACGCTGCTATCGTCGTTTCAGCGACTGTGGTAATGGTATGGTCACCGCCTGGCAAATAACCTAAGTTAAAGATCGCAATATCAATGTTATCTTTTATATATTCGGCGATTTTATCATGACTTGCTAACACTAAACTTACTTTTTCTAAAAAAGCATGTTCTTGCAATTTAAGTTTCGTTGCATCTAAAGCACTTTGTTGAATGTCAAAGGCATAAATTTTCGCCTTATCCGGGGAATTTTGTGCTAAGAAAATGGTGTCATTTCCATTGCCCGCCGTAGCATCAAAAATGCAATTAGAAACTTTTAGTTTATCTAATAATAATTTATGCGCTACTTTTACCACATTCATCGTTTGCATACTCAATTGCCCTTCCATAACTTTGTTCGCATTGTATGATAATAATTTTTATCTTCAAATTTAATGATTTGCGCTATAAGTGGTGATTTTTTAACAATGACTTCATCACCAGGAAGCAAATGATAACTATCTTGTCCATCAAAAGTAAGGACAATATCAGTATGAGATGCCGCAATATTAATGCGAACCACTTCATCTTGAGATATAATCATTGGCCTAGCATTTAATGTGTGTGGACAAATTGGTGTTACCAATAATAACTTTAGACTCGGATTAATAATTGGACCACCTGCTGATAAGGAATAACCTGTGGACCCGGTTGAGGTAGATACAATTAAACCATCTGCTTGATAGTTTGCAATCAGATAGTCATCAATGCTGAGTCCCAGCGTAAGCATTCTGGCAAAACCACCTTTTGTCACCACGATGTCATTGATGGCAGAACCAACATACGTCATCGCACTATCTCTTTTAATAATTGCTGCAATCATTAAACGTTCTTCAATACGATAGTCATTGTTTAAAATCTTATCTAATTTACTCTCGAGTTCTGTTAATTCAATATCAGCCAAAAATCCTAATCTGCCAATATTAATTCCACAAACCGGAATATCTCTATCTGCTACTTTACGACAAGCGTTTAAGAGTGTACCATCACCACCAATGGTCAGTCCTATATCTATTTTTTCATCAAGTAAATTTTCTGTACCTAAATACGCATAACCTAATTCATTTGCAGCTTTTTGAGGCAATAATAATTTTACTTTTTTAGTTTTATAAAAATCAACAATACGTTTTAAAACTAAATCTGCATTTGCTTTGTTTGTATTTGGAAAAACACCTATCGTAAACAAAATTACTCGCCTCCAATTCTTTTATTTTAAACTACTATGCGCTTCGTTGACAATAGCACTTACTTTTACTTGATCTATATCGTTCTCATGTGTACTGGCCAAATTTAAATATAATAAATATTCAATATTGCCTTCTGGTCCTTTTACAGGAGAATAGGTTAAGTTGATTGGCGAAAGACCAATGCTTTGGCAAAAATCAATAACTTTATTAACCACTTCTTTATGGATTGCAGGTTCACGTACTACACCCTTTTTACCAACTTTATCTTTTCCAGCTTCAAATTGCGGTTTAATCAAAGCTACAATTTCCCCCGTTGGCAATAAAAGATCTTTGACTGCTGGCAAAACTTTTTCGAGCGAAATAAATGCAACATCGATGGAGGCGAAATCTAACCTTTCTGCCAAATCACTAGGCGCTACATTTCTTATATTCGTCCGTTCCATATTGATAACGCGCTCATCTGTTCTCAGAGACCACGCAAGTTGTCCATAGCCAACATCAATCGCATATACCTTACGAGCCCCATTTTTCAAGGAACAATCAGTAAATCCGCCTGTTGAAGCACCTATATCAGCAACGACTTTACCTTTTAAAACAATAGTAAACGCTTTAATTGCTTTTGCTAATTTTAACCCACCACGACTTACGTAGCCAATACTATCACCAGTTACTTTGATATCGGCAGTATCTTTTACTAAAGTCCCTGCTTTATCTACCTTTTGTCCATCCACATAGACAAGACCTGCCATAATTGAAGTTTTTGCTCGTTCACGGCTCACTACTAAATTACGTTCAACAAGGAGAACATCTAATCTTTCTTTTGCCATACTATTTCACCGCACCTCATCTAACTTTATAAAAGCACTCACTCTTTTTGCTATATTTTCACCACTTAGTGTATATTTTGCTAACAAATCTTTTCTCGGCCCTTGTTCAATAAATTTATCTGGTAGTCCAAGTCTTAAAACTTTTGGCTCTGCTATCCCCTGATCATTTAAAAATTCTAATACTGCCGAACCAAATCCGCCAGCCAATACATTGTCCTCTACAGTAACAATATATTTTGTGCGACTTGCAATACGAATCAGCATGTCCTCATCAAGTGGCTTAATAAACCTAGCATTCACAACCCCAGCTTCAATACCAACATAGCCTAAAAACTCACTTGCTTGTTTACAGGCTTCTACCATAGAACCAATCGCAAAAAACACGATATCATCACCTGATTTTATTTCTTCCGCTATACCAATTGGTAAATTTACTAACGCTTCATCAAGTTTAACGCCAACACCATTACCACGTGGATATCTCAAGGCTACTGGTTGGTTTAGTTGAAACGCAGTATATAACATGTGTTGTAATTCATTTTCATCTTTTGGTGCCATCAGTGTAATGTTTGGCATATGCCTTAAAAAGCTATAATCAAACACTCCATGATGTGTCGGACCATCTTCACCAACGATTCCAGCTCGATCTAAGGCAAACACAACTGGCAATTTTTGCAAACATACGTCGTGGATAATTTGATCATAGGCACGTTGTGCAAATGTTGAATACAATACCACAATTGGTTTCTTTTCTTGACTGGCCAGACCAGCTGCAACAGTCACAGCATGTTGCTCAGCAATACCAACATCCAAAAAGCGTTCTGGAAACCGGTCCGCAAAACTTTTCAAACCAGTTCCTGTTGGCATTGCTGCTGTAATAGCGACAATATCTTTATCTTGATCTGCTAATTTTAGCAAAACTTTACTGAAAACAGAAGTATAAGATGGGGTTTGGTTTGGCGATTTTTTAACTTCACCAGTTTCTACACAGAACTGACCAACACCGTGGAATTTATCTGGCTCAATTTCTGCCGGAAAATATCCCTTACCTTTTTTCGTCAACGTATGAATCAAAATCGGTCCTTGCATTGTTTTTGCTTTTTCCAAAACGTCAGTTAAAAGCTCAATATTATGCCCATCAATTGGACCTACATAGGTAAAACCCAATTCTTCAAACAAGCCGCCAGGAACAAGTAAATATCTTAAACTATCCTTTAAATGTTCAACTGCTTTGGCAACACTGCCACCAATGGTTGGTATCCGCTTCAGTAAAAATTCTAAGTCGTGCTTTACCTTATTATAGGTTGGCGCCGTACGCATTTTAGATAAATATTCTGATAATGCACCAACATTTTTATCTATCGACATTTCATTATCATTTAAGATAACGATTAAATGTTTTCCTAAGTCGCCAGCATTATTTAACGCTTCGAAAGCTTCTCCCCCCGTCATTGAACCATCCCCAATAACAGCAACGACATAGTTGTCCTTATGATCTAAATCACGTGCAATCGCCATACCTAGTGCAGCAGAAATAGATGTACTAGAATGACCAACACCAAAACTATCATACATGCTTTCACTGCGCTTAGGAAATCCTGTGATACCACCTGGTTGCCTTAACGTATCAAAGCGTTCACGCCTACCAGTTAAAATTTTATGACCATAAGCTTGATGTCCAACATCCCAAACAATTTTATCTTCCGGGCAGTGAAATACCGTATGTAAAGCAATCGTTAATTCAACAGTGCCTAAATTAGGAGCCAAATGCCCCCCTGTTTTTGCTACTGTATGAAGAATAAGCTCGCGGATTTCTCCTGCGAGCTTATTAAGCTGTGCCAAAGAAAGCTTTTTTAGTTGTTCAGGTCTATCAATCGAACTTAATATATTACGCAAAATTAAGTCACTTCCTTATAAAATTGCATATATATAAAATGTGACTACACTCTAAATAAAGTAAAATCAACATTTTACTCAATGTTTTCTGAATATTATATCATATTATTCAATGAAAAAGTATTATTTTGTAAAAATATAGGCTACAATAAATCCTAACAAAGCCCCTGCAATCACTTCTATTGGTGTATGCCCCAATAATTCTTTTAAGCTAATATCATCAAATGTATTTTTCGAACTCAATTGCTTAACGATTCGATTAATGGCTTTTGCATGCTTTCCTGCTGCTTGTCTCACACCAGTTGCATCATACATGACAATACCAGCAAACACTATAGAAATTGCAAAGTTTGTTGATTTTACGCCTTCAACCATCCCAATTGCCGTAGTCAAACTAACAACGAGAGCAGAATGAGAGCTAGGCATCCCCCCAGCACCAAACATACGTTCAAGCGTAACCTCTTTTAGCATACAATAATAGACAAGCGTCTTCAATACCTGTGCTAAAACCCAAGCAGTCATTGCTGCCATTAAAACTTTATTGTCTGCAACCGCTGTAAAAAAGTAATTCAATTATTTCACCTCAACTGTTACGTGATATAAGATACTTCACAATTGTGCGTAAAAATCCTGCTTCCGCACCAAAAATAGTCAATGCCTCCAAAGCATGATTGACTGCATCATTTGCCATTTCTTTTGCTTTTTCTATAGAGTACAACGATACATATGTTGATTTATGATTACGTTCATCACTACCAACTGGCTTTCCGATGTTTTTTTCTGTCCCAATCACATCTAAAATATCATCTGTTATTTGAAAGGCTAGTCCAAAGTTATCCGCATAGCAAGTAAGTGCAGCAATTTGTTCTTCTGTAGCATTTGCTAAAATAGCCCCTGAACGAATTGCCGTTTGAAATAGCGCACCTGTTTTAGCTTGATGCATTAACTTAAGACGATCGGCGGTAATCAATTTATTTTCAGAGAGCAAATCAATCGCCTGTCCACCGACCATTCCAGTTTGACCAGCCGCTTTACTCATTTCACCAATTACTCTGACTAAATTCGCAGGTTCAACATCTTTTTGACTTGCCATTACTTCAAAAGCCATTGTTAGCAAAGCATCACCAGCTAGAATCGCCATTGCTTCGCCATAGACTTTATGATTCGTAAGTTTTCCACGACGATAATCATCATTATCCATTGCTGGCAAATCATCATGAATCAAAGAATACGTATGAATCATCTCAAGTGCACAAGCAACTTTTAAATATTTACTTCCTTTTTCCCCGATCGCCTCTGCCGCTGCCATAAGTAGTATCGGTCTTAACCTTTTTCCTCCGGCCATTAAACTGTATTGCATCGCCTCACAAAGCACAGGTTCGATACATTCATCAGCTTGGAGTATAGTTAGTAGTTCTGCTTCTATTAAATGTATTTTTTCACTGCAATATTCTTTAAACATAAGCTATTCCTCCCCCATATCAAAAACAGTTTCACTAATCTTCCCTTTTGTTTCTTTCAATAATTTATCTATTGCTTTTTCAGTATGATCTAATTGATCAATACAAACTTTTGACAACATAACCCCTTGAGAATATTTTTCGAGTAAATCCTCTAAATTGATATCACCAAGCTCTAGTTCTTTTACAATGCTCTCTAACTTTTCCAAGCCTTCTTCAAAAGAAATCTTTTTACTTACTGCGCGCGCCACGTTTTTCGACTCCCTTCTTCACCTTAGTTACCATTGCTTCTATACTTCCATCACTCAATACTATTTCTATATTTTGTCCAGTTGTTACGCTCATAACACTTCTCACGACTTGTTCTTCCAGCTTGACCACACTATATCCACGCGCTATGAGTGCTAATGGATTTAATAGATTTAATTTTTCTAATAAAATATCTAAATTATGGTGTTTATTTACTAAAATGTTTTTCTTTAGTTGCTCCAATTTCTCAAATTGTTCATCTAATTGTTGCCTTTTTTGATTTAAAATCAACTGAGGATTATTTAGTAATTTATTTTCGGAACAAATGGTTAATTGATTACGTTTTTCTCGTAATCTTGTATAGACTTGGTTACTTAACCGCTCTTGCATGTTTTGTATATATTTTAATAGTTCACGCGTATCAGGCACGATCAGCTCGGCTGCCTGCGACGGTGTTGCCGCTCGAACATCGCTCACAAAATCCGCTAACGTAAAATCTGTTTCATGTCCAACAGCAGATACAATTGGAATCTTTGAATGATAAATAGATCTCACAACACGTTCATCATTAAACGACCACAAATCTTCCATTGAGCCGCCACCCCGACCAACAATGATGATATCTACTGGATAGTTTGTATTAAACACTTCAATTGCATGCACAATTTGTTCAGCAGATTCTACTCCTTGTACTTGAACAGGAAATATTCTTAATTCAACATTGGGATTACGCCGTTTTGAAACTGTAAAAATATCCCGTAAAACAGCCCCTGTTGCCGATGTGATGATTCCAATTGTTTTAGGAAAATACGGTAAAGTTTGTTTATGTATGGCATCAAACAGTCCTTCGGCTGTTAACTTTTCTTTTAATTGCTCAAATGCTAGACTAAGCTCACCGACGCCTTCTGGAAATAAATCATTGATATAAAGTTGATATTGCCCATCGCGTTCAAACACTGTAACATAGCCATTGGCAACAATTTTCATTCCATTTGTCGGTGTAAATTTTAAATATTGTGCTTTACTCTTAAACATGACAGCTTTAATACTAGCCCCTGCATCCTTCAACGTAAAATAACAATGTCCAGAGTAATGACATTTAAAATTTGATATTTCGCCACGGACTAATACACTTCGTAGTGTAGCATCGTTATCCATGAAGCCTTTTATATGTTTGGTAATTTCACTTACACTATAAATACTCACTGTCATCCCTCTATAAAACTAATTTTATCATAATAAAAAAACCAGACCGAAGCCTGGTAAATACCACTTATATTAGATAGCAGTATTGCTCCATATATATCCAACTATACTGCTATCATTATACGCTACTATGACTAAAACTAGCCTTTCTCTATCATCGCCCCTAAAATACCATTGACAAATCTAGCTGAAGCATCTGTACCAAATGTTTTGGCTAGTTCAACAGCTTCATTAATGATAATATTGGGTGCTAATTTTTCATCGCCAAATTTCAATTCATAAACAGCCATTCTCGCAATATTACGATCTACGCCAGGCATACGTTCCACTTTCCATTCAGTAGAATTTTTTGAAATAATTGCATCAATTTCTCCTAGATGTTCTTGTGTACCATCAACGATTACATTTGCATATTTTCTAGCACTATCGCTTAAACTTTCACTTAAACTATCACTTTCACTTAATACCGCATTCATTGCATCAGCTTTATCAATTTTATTAAAATCCAATTGAAATAATGCTTGTAAAGCTACTTCTCTAGCTTTTCTACGACTCATAAACTACCTTCCTTTTTAAAACACTTTTTAATTGCCGAATAAAAAAATCCATCAGCATGATATAATACCATATTATTCACAAATATGTAACTATATTTTACGATTAAACCTTAAATTAACGTCTAAATCCTGGTGGTATTATTTTTTCTACAATATCCATTAGATTATCCTTTTCATCTACTCTTTTCCCAACAAAAAGTCCGATGAGCCCACAAATCATAATAAATAGTGTTTTGAAAAAACCAAAAAGAAGAATAGATATTCCTATAATAATCCCTAATATAGTTCCAACCAATTTTCCTCGATGATTATGCCATGCCTCTTCTAGCAATATCTTAATATCCATCTTTCCACCTCTTTATCTTAGCAAACAGTTCTTATTTATACGACACGTTGCTTTTGAATATTCGCATTTGATATATTCTCAACTAATATATCAATTTCACCAACATCAATACCAACTGTATTTTTTAATTTATCTTTTACCAACTGTTGCATTTGGTCAGAAATTTCCGGCACATTACTTTCTGGACCGACAACAATTTTAATTTTAATTTTCACAGCTGTATCTTCTAGATTTTCCTGCTTATTGTTTTGAGCAATAACATTAATTTTTACATCACGCACGCCTTTAATACTACGAGCTACTTTGTCCACTAAAGTTTTAATTGCAACGATCGCAACGCGAACATCTCCCAGCATTCCATGAATAACAATAGCTTCATCAGATGATTGCAGGGTGCTTGAACCAAAGCTTACTTTGAATAATCGTAAACTAATCAACATGAAGATAGCTGCAACTGCCCCCGTTTCCCAACGCGAAAGCAAAAATATTAAGTTTGTCCATACAACGTCTTCAGGAAAAAACCTTAATGTCAAAACAACGACACCCAAAGATACAATCGTCATAGCTAATGTATACATAGCTAATATAATACGATCAATAATCAACATACAACCATGTCACTTCCTAACGTACTCTTACTTCATCATCTTTATGATCTGCCTGAAAACCAACGCCTTGTACATGCACATTGACTTCGACAACACTTAATCCTGTCATGCTTTCGATAGAGCGTTTTACATTTTCCTGTACGGTTAAAGCAACATCTGGAATACGCACACCATAATTGACAATAATATATAAATCTACAGCCGCCTCACGTTCACCAACTTCAACTTTTACACCTTTTGCAAAGTTTTTCTTTCCAAGAATCTCAGCAATACCGCCAACAAGACCGCCACTCATCGCAGCGATACCTTCTATCTCGGTCGCTGCAAGGCCAGCAATAATGCTCACTACTTCATCAGCTATACGAATGGATCCAACGCTACTATTTTCAGCTCTATCTACTTTGTTATCCATGATTAAACCTCCAATATTATATAATAAATTATTTAATCTTAAAGCTATAATTAAATTATAACAAACAACCAAAAATTATACAAACAAAATACATATATATTAAGGTTTCGCGCTGATTGTAATGTCTTCTTGTTTTACACTGGTCATTCGACAAATAACATCAGCAACTTGAATAACTTCGTCCTTGGTTAATGTGTTTGCTTTCACGATCGCATTCACTGAGTTTTCACGATAAAAAACCAATGCATCCGCAAAACCTTTTGCTTTTATTAAATTTTCCATTTCGGTTTCACGTTGCTTTTCTTGTACCATTTTCATTATATTCTCTTGTGCGTTGTGTCGATCTTCCTCTGAACTTGCATTTTTAATCGTATTGCGAAGTAAATCAGAATGTTCACTCCTTAATTTCTCACGTTCGAGGCGGTATTCGGTAAAAAAGTCTATCTTGGCTTGAGTCTCAGGATCAAACACTTTAACAACCTGCATCGCATTTGTTTTATCGGCTTTCACTTGTTCTTGATGTTCCTTCAATACCATACTACTTATCATCATCACCAAAACAATACAAAAACATACTAGTGACCATTTTTTAAACGGTTTTATAACAATAAACATAGGTTACACCTCACTTTCGTTGTGGTAAAACAGTAATTTTATAACTTGCAATTCCTAATCCAGTTTCTACCGCTTTCGTTAAATTTGCTTTTACAACCGAATCACCTGCACCATCGGCAATTACCAATACACCCTTTATTTCTGGATTTATCTCTCTTAACATCACGGGTTTATCGACCCCGTTTTCTTTATTAACCAGTACTTGTTGATTTTCTTTAATCTCCGTAGTCGTCCGTATCCCACCTGACGTGTCTTTTTCTTGTACCGTTTTAGTTTCTTTAACGATGTTCTTCTCATGTTCCTGTCTTGCGCTACCTTCCACTGTAATACTAACGGCTACATTGCCCGCCCCTTTCGTTCGCGATAAGAGTTGCGTCAATTTATTTTCTAAATTTTTTTCATAGCTAGCATCCGTATTCTTACTCGTAATGATCGTAGCCTCTTCTTTTGCATCTGGTGCTGGCACTATTTTTGACGATAATAAATTTCCGTCAAAAAAACTACCGAAAATCAAAAGCAAAACCCCGATCATTCCCAGCCAAATCACCCGTATATTTAAACCATGATTTTGCAAAAAAACCTGCATGCTTTTTATTCTTTCTTGCAATTCATTCATCAGTCTATCTCCTCATACCAAGATTTTATTTCAAACTTTTCAGTCGGAATTTGATATAGCTCACACAATGTATGTAAAATCATATTTTTCAATTCATTGTTTAATTCCAATTGGCGTTCATTTTTTTTCTGTTTTAAATCAATTTTATCTACAGTTTGAACCTCTTTAGCTAACACTGGCTTAACGAAAACTTGCACATGCTGTATCATCTTGTTTTTATCTTTATCTTGCTTATTCGAAATATCTAACACTACTTTTGCCCTTGCAACATCATGTAAGGATTCAACCGTTAGTTTCATTTGATTTTCTAATTCTTTTTTATATGTTGTATAGATCAATTGCTCTCTTTTTTCTTCATTCCCATCTACATTCAAATTCATTTCGTTTGAAGTTTGCGCCTTAAAACTAGGAATCGCTTTCCATTTGAAATCTTCGGTGAGAAAATCTATCATTGGATTTAAAATAGCTAGCATGATAAGCAAGCCAATGATTAGGCGCACAAATTTTTGCATATTACTGCTCGGTAAAATCAGTTCTAAAAATGCAGCAAATAAAACGAGCATCATCAAACCCTTTACCCAGTTTGTTAACGTCTCTATCATCAAAACACCACCATTTTTATTAACGTAGCATCAAGGACATGCTACTAGCACCAACAATCATCGTTATAGTTAAAAAGAACATTAATATAACAGTGAGCAAAGCTCCCGCTACCAAAAGCAAATGATCGCCCATAGAGGTTAAGCATTTTGCTAACTTATAATCCCCCATCGGTTCTATTAACGCCCCTGCAATCTTCATAATAAACGCTAAAGAAGATATTTTTATCATCGGTAATAAACAAATAGTTCCAATTGCGATTACGCCAAAAATTCCAATTGAATTTTTGAGTAATAACGAAGCCCCCATAACAAGTTCTACCGTATCGGCAAAAACTTTTCCTACAACTGGGACAAACGTAGCCGTTGCAAATTTGGCTGTACGAAGCGTAATACCATCTGCGATGCTGCCTGCAACACCTTGTATTGTAATGACACCAATAAAGATCACCATGGTAAAACCTAATATGATCATACTTGATTGCTTAAAAAGACTTGTTAAATGTTGCAATTGATATTTTTCTGTTAAGTAATTGACGCAAGTCAGTGCTGCACTAATGAGCAAAAACGGTAACACAATATTTTTTACAATGACACTAACAACACTAATCAACAGTAACATCAGTGGCGTAAATAACGCCGCAGTCGTAACTGATCCCATACCGGCGAGTAATGTGATAAGTAGAGGTAACAAGGCTTCCATAAAAGAAACCATATGGTCAATTGCGGCTACGGCAATTTTTAATATATTATAGAACGCAGTTAAAGCAATGACAGATAAGAAAGCAAAACATACACTGTAGGTTAATACTGCAATACTAGACTTTTCAAAAGCATTTTGTAAATTTTGTAGCAGGGCGCTTAATACCGCTAAAAATAATAATTTTCCGATCAAGTGCATATTGTTAATCATCTCGGCAAAAATTCTCTTCGCTACCAATTGAGCCACTGCTTGAAAATCAAAACTAATCCCTTTACTAATTAACTCTTTTACAGTTGCAAGATTCAACATTGGGATATCTTCCGCTAACTCTTTATTCATCGAAACAATAAATTGATTAATATGCTCTACCGACAAGTCCTGAAAAACCTGTCCAACGATAAATGTTGTATCAGTTTTTTCAGGATCATTTGCACTTACTTGAAAAGTGCAAAAAAAACTCAAAAATAAAACCATAAAAAATATTTTCATTTTATCACCTTAAGGCAGCAATTTCACAATCGTATCTATGACCAATGCAATAATCGGTATTGCCATCACCATTACCATCACTTTCCCAGCAAATTCAATTTTCCCAGCGATTGCTCCCTCGCCTGCATCTTTGCATACCTGTGCTCCAAACTCCGTAATATAAGCAATACCAATAATTTTTAATAATGTATTAAGGTACATCATACTAATATTTGCCTTTTCTGCCAAATCATAAAACAATTGTAATACCACCTGAACTTTATTTAATATGACCAAAAATATAATAATAGTTAATGTTAAGCTCAATTGGATGGCAAACTCCGGACGATCTTTTTTCAGCATAAGAATTAACATAGTCACAATAAATCCGACGCCAACAATTTTAATGATTTCCATAGGCCACCTCTTATGACAGTTTGAATACATCTTGCACCGTATAAAACAATTTTCCAAGTAGCTGTACCACCCATAATAAAACCAACGTAAAACCTGCCAATGTGCATAAGTGAGCCATATCTTCTTTGCCCGCTTGTTTTAATGCAGTGTGAAAAACTGAGATTAAAATACCAACACCTGCAATTTTAAATAATAAATCTAACCCCATAAACGCACCTCCTAAAATACAAATTCACTAAAGTAATAAAAGAACTACCATTAAACTGCCACACACCCCAAGATACCGATACATTTTACTATTTTTATCTCGGAGGACAGTTGCTTCACCTTCCAATATTTCTAGCCGTTTTTGAATCATTGTTAAATACTTTTGTTGCTCTTCTCGATCCATTTCACCAAGGTGAGAGCCAAAAAGAAGTAATACTTCGCAATCTTCATTCGTTAGAGACAACTTATTTTTATGCAGAATCAAACTTCTTTGAATCGCTTCTTGAGGCAGCAATAAATAATTATTTTTCAAAAGATCCGCTGTTGTAGTAAAAAAATTAGTAACCTCCCGATTTGCTCCCATTGCACAGTTCATTAAACTATCACTGAGTGGCATCACTGTATAATTTATATACGACTTTAGCGAGACAATGCAACTGAGTACTTGACGTAAATTATTTGGACGTTTGATATAACGTTTAGCTATGGAAAACCCCAAATAACTTCCAGCAAAGATAACAAAGATACTCCCAACTAATTTCAGCAACATAAAGATGCTCCTTTATCATTTTTTCTTGAAAATAAAACAGTTTCATCTTTAACCGAAATAATTTCTCTTACCGTTCCAATTCCGGGTCGATCTGTTAACACCACATATCGATCAAAGTATTTTTCTTCGATCAATTGCTTGACGTAAGGACGATTTCTAACATTCTCAATACAATCGCCATGAACGCTGGTAATTACACTAACACCAGCGTGTAACGCCTCACTAAGCGCAATAACATCTTCTTCTCTTCCCAATTCATCCGTAACAATTACATCCGGAGCCATGGATCGAATCAGCATAAGAATCCCTGTTGACTTTGGGCAGCCATCTAATACATCAACACTATCACCTATATCTAGTGTAGGAATACCATTTTTACAAGCAGTAATCTCTGAGCGTTCATCAACAACACCAACTTGTACACTGCTAAAGTTTATTTTTCCACTACCTAAACTTCTTACGATATCCCGCAATAACGTTGTTTTTCCGCAACGTGGCGGTGCAATGATAAGTGTATTAAAAATACGAGTATGGTGGTCAATTAAATATGAAAGTATCGGCTCAGCACAATTTTTCACCTCTCGAGAAATGCGTATATTCATCGAACTTATATTTTTTATTGCTTTTAATTTACCGTCATTCAAAATTGCTTGTCCTGCAATTCCAACTCTATGACCACCTTCTAACGTAATATAACCCATTCTTAATTCTTGCTCTAAAGCATAAAAAGAATTCTTGCTCATTGCCTGTATGGTATGCGTAACATCGACTTCACTACAAATGTAACCTTTTTGAAAATCACTACTTAATTTTCCATGTTCTTGCACAGCATAACTACCATTAGGCAAAACAAGCTGTAGAGGACGATTCGTTCGAAGCCTTATTTCAATGATATTTTTCAAAGCAGCTTCATCTACTTGCTGTAATAATTGCGTAATTTGAAATGGCAAATATGGATAAATATCACGCTCTATCTTCTTGAGAATATGTATCATGACATTTCCACCTTTCTTTACATAGATATGGTAAACATAACGATTTTAGTACAAAAAAATAAGGTGTATTCAATAAATTAATTTTATCAAATACACCCTTACGATTATTTTATCTAAATTTGTGATTACAGACCTGGATCTTCAGAATAAGTATGGGAATTATATTCACCATCTCGATCGATCTCATAAACACAGTCACCATCTACAATATTATCATATACCACACTACGACAATGTGGACAAGTAACTTCTACTTCTTCCCTAGAATCTAAAAGCTCCGATTCAAAAGAAACATCTTCATGACAAACTGGGCATTGCATTTCTACAAATTCATCGGCAATATCTCCACATTCATCATAAAAATCTTCTTCTAGCTCATTTAAATCTTCATCTAATGTTTCTACATAAGTTTCTAAATCTTGTTGTACCATATGGATATCTTGTACGTCATTTGCCATGTCT
>Ga0316600_10000513_pt1 | contig 18580 bp, 17 predicted proteins | sample OWC_soil_day5_CT_FD_207652 | JGI IMG/M metagenome (GOLD analysis project Ga0316600, IMG submission 207652) | Wetland soil microbial communities from Old Woman Creek delta, Ohio, United States - OWC_soil_day5_CT | ecosystem: Environmental > Terrestrial > Soil > Wetlands | place: USA: Ohio... | reverse complement strand
TCTTCGACAGCGTGCGCTGGGGCAACGACATGTCGGGCTGCTTCTCGAAGATCGAATCAGAGGAAGCCGCCTGGAACACCGGCAAGGAATACGAACACGGCAACTCCGGCTACCGGCCCGCGGTCAAGGGCGGCTACTTCCCGGTGCCGCCGGTCGACAGCTTCCAGGACATGCGCTCGGAGATGTGTCTGATCCTCGAAGGCCTGGGCATTCCCTGCGAAGTGCATCACCACGAGGTGGCCAATGCGGGCCAGATGGAGATCGGCACCAAGTTCAGCACCCTGCTGCAGCGCGCCGACTGGGTGCAACTGCAGAAGTACGTGATCCAGAACGTGGCCAATGCCTACGGCAAGACCGCGACCTTCATGCCCAAGCCGATCGTCGGCGACAACGGCTCGGGCATGCACGTGCACCAGTCGGTGTGGAAAGACGGCAAGAACCTGTTCGCCGGTGACGGCTACGCCGGCCTGAGCGAGTTCGCGCTGTTCTACATCGGCGGCATCATCAAGCACGCGCGTGCGCTGAACGCCATCACCAACCCCGGCACCAACAGCTACAAGCGCCTGGTGCCTGGCTTCGAGGCACCGGTCAAGCTGGCCTATTCGTCGAAGAACCGCTCGGCCTCGATCCGCATCCCGCACGTCGCCAACCCCAAGGGCCGGCGCGTCGAGGCGCGTTTCCCGGACCCGCTGATGAACCCGTACCTGGGCTTTGCGGCGCTGCTGATGGCCGGCCTGGACGGCGTGGAGAACAAGATTCACCCCGGCGACGCCGCCACCAAGGACCTGTACCACCTGCCGCCGGAAGAAGACGCGAAGATCCCGACCGTGTGCCACAGCCTGGACCAGGCGCTGGACTACCTGGACAAGGACCGTGCCTTCCTGACCAAGGGCGGCGTGTTCACCGACGCCTACCTCGATGCCTACATCGAGCTGAAGATGGGCGAGGTGACGCGCTTCCGCATGGCCACGCACCCGGTCGAGTTCGACATGTACTACACGCTTTGAGTTTGGCGCCTCGAAGCCAGATTGGGGCGGCCTCATGCCGCCCCTTTTCGTTGGATCGCTGCGTTGGCGGCTGCGTCACAATCGGCGCTGGAACCGCTTCCACCGCAGGGCGTGCAGATGATTCGACCGTCGCTTTTCTGTCTGGCCGTGTTGCTGATCGCGATGGCGCAGTCGGCCCTGGCCCAGTCGTCGACCATCGTCTACAAGTGCCCGGGCAACGTCTACACCAGCGAACGCGAACTCACCGCCAAGCAGGCCACCGAAAAGGGCTGCAAGGTGATCGAAGGCACGCCGATCACGGTCATCCAGGGCCGGCAGCCCGCACCACGCCCGGCCAGCGGCCCGGCGGCCACCGGCAACAGCGCCGCTCGACCGCCGGAAGCGCGAGTGGACCCCGGGGCACAACGCGCCCGGGACAACGATTCGCGGCGCATCCTGGAAGGCGAACTGCGCCGCGAGGAGGAGCGCCTGGCCGAGCTGAAGCGCGAATACAACAATGGCGAGCCCGAGCGCCTGGGCAACGAGCGCAACTACCAGAAGTACCTGGACCGCGTGGCCGACCTGAAGAGCAGCATCGCCCGCAAGGAAAGCGACATCGCCGCGATCAAGCGAGAGCTGGCCAAGCTGCCGCCCTGATCGGACTGCACACCGTCTGCGGGGACGGCGCGGAGGACCGGCGATGAATGCCGACGTCCTGCCGCAGGAGTACGACGCCTTCGACCAGCTGGCGACCATGGTCGCCATCGCGCGCAGCGACGGGCATTGCCTGCTGGCCAACTCCACGTTGGAAAACGCCGTGGCCGTGTCGCGCCGCGCGCTGCTGCGCGGCAACGTGCTCGACTGGTTCGTCGACCCGCTGCCGATGCGCGAGACGCTGCTCGCACTGCAGCGCAACGAGGTCACCAGCGGCCGCTTCGAGGCGCAGCTGAAGCGCGCGCCGCTGGGCTCGTTCGAGCCGCTGTTGGTGCGTGTCAGCGCCAGCCAGATGGACACCCAGGACTGGGTGCTGCTGGAGATCGTCGAGATCGAGCAGCAGACACGGCAGGACCGCGAGGAACGTGCCCTGGGCCTGGCGCAGGCCAACAAGGAACTGCTGCGCAACCTGGCTCACGAGATCAAGAACCCGCTGGGCGGCATCCGCGGCGCGGCGCAATTGTTGGAGATGGAGCTGAACACGCGCCCGAACGCGCTGGCGCGCCTGCGCGGTGGCATGTCGGGGCCGAAGCCCACGCGGGCGGCCGCAGCCCGCGGCCTGACCGAGTACACCCAGGTCATCATCCACGAGGCCGACCGGCTGCAGGCGCTGGTCGACCGGCTGCTGGCGCCGCATCGCAAGCCGCACGTGGTGGGTGACGTCAACATCCACGAGGTCTGCGAGCGCGTGCGCCTGCTGATCAGCTCGGAATTCCCGCGCGGCCTGGAGGTGCAGCGCGACTATGACACCTCCATCCCCGAATTTCGTGGCGACCGCGAGCAGTTGATCCAGGCCGTGCTGAACATCGTGCGCAATGCCACCGAGGCGCTGGCCGAGCAGATCGCTGCCGGCAGCGCGCGGCTGGTGCTGCGCACGCGCATCGCCCGTCAGGTGACCATCGGTAAGCAACGCTATCGACTGGCATTGGAATTGCATGTTCAGGACAACGGGCCAGGCGTGCCCGAGCCAATCAGGGACCGCATCTTCCATCCGCTGGTGTCGGGGCGGGAAGGCGGCTCGGGGCTCGGTCTGACGTTGGCGCAGACCTTCGTGCAACAACATCGGGGGACGATCGAGTACGACAGCGTGCCCGGACGGACCAATTTCAAGATCCTCATTCCCTTGCCCTGATATCACAGCAAGCACTCAACGCATGAAACCCATCTGGATCGTCGACGACGACCACTCGATCCGCTTCGTGCTCGAGAAGGCCCTGGCGCGCGAGCAGTTTGCAGTGCGCAGCTTTGCCAGCGCGCGCGAGGTGCTGGCCGCGCTGGACAGCGAAGAGCCGCAGGTCATGGTCAGCGACATCCGCATGCCGGGTGGCTCGGGCATCGACCTGCTGGGCAAGGTCAAGGCGCGGCTGCCGGGGCTGCCGGTGATCATCATGACCGCCTACTCCGACCTGGACAGTGCCGTGTCGGCCTTCCAGGGCGGTGCCTTCGAGTACCTGCCCAAGCCCTTCGATGTGCCCAAGGCGGTGGAGCTGATCCGCCGTGCGGTCGAGGAGAGCCTGCGCGAGGAGGTGCGCGACACCGCCGCCGCGCCGATGCCCGAGATGCTGGGCCAGGCGCCGGCGATGCAGGACGTGTTCCGTGCCATCGGGCGCCTGAGCCAGAGCACGGTGACGGTGATGATTACCGGTGAAAGCGGCTCGGGCAAGGAACTGGTCGCGCGCGCACTGCACAAGCACAGCCCGCGCGCCGGAGGTCCCTTCGTCGCCATCAACACCGCGGCGATCCCCAAGGACCTGCTGGAGTCCGAACTCTTTGGCCACGAGCGTGGCGCCTTCACCGGCGCGCAGACCATGCGCCGTGGCCGCTTCGAGCAGGCCGACGGCGGCACGTTGTTCCTCGACGAGATCGGCGACATGCCCTTCGACCTGCAGACACGGCTGCTGCGCGTGCTCAGCGACGGGCAGTTCTACCGTGTCGGCGGGCATCAGCCGCTGAAGAGCAACGTGCGCGTCATCGCCGCCACGCACCAGAACCTGGAGGAGCGGGTGCGCGCCGGCTCCTTCCGCGAGGACCTGTTCCACCGCCTCAACGTCATCCGCCTGCGCCTGCCGGCGCTGCGCGAGCGGCGCGAGGACATCGCCATGCTGACGCGCTTCTTCCTGCAGAAGAGTGCCAAGGAACTGGGCGTCGATGCCAAGCGCATCACCAACGACGCGCTGCAGCGCCTGATGGCCTTCGACTTCCCGGGCAACGTGCGCCAGCTGGAGAACCTGTGCCACTGGCTGACCGTGATGGCACCGTCGCAGGTGGTCGAGGCCAAGGACCTGCCGCCCGAACTGCTGGCCCGGGAAGACTCCATGGTTCGACCCGTGGCCGGTCCGGCTGAAACCGCCAGACCAGCGCACACGGCCGCACCGTCGCCGGTGACCCAGGCCGATCCCCCGACCGAGCGGCCTTCGCTCGGCAGCTGGCTGGGCGATCTGCAGCGCGAGGCCCGCGGACTACTCGAAGCCGGCGTGCCCGACGTCTGGGACACGCTGTCGCGCAAGTTCGAAGGCCAGCTGATCCACACCGCGCTCGAGGTCACCCGCGGGCGGCGCATCGAGGCGGCGCAGAAGTTGGGCATCGGCCGTAACACCATCACGCGCAAGATCCAGGAGCTCGGCCTGGACGACTGAGGACTTGAATTCGCGCCCGAAGCTCTGAGAAGGGCGGACGGCGCAACCATCAGTCGCTCAGTTCGACGATCACCGGCGCGTGGTCGCTGGGCTTGTCCCACTTGCGCGGCACGCGGTCGATGGTGCAGGCGCTGACCTGCGGCCGCAGCGCGTCGCTGACCAGGATGTGGTCGATGCGCAGGCCGCGGTTCTTCTGGTAGCCGAGCATGCGGTAGTCCCACCAGCTGAAGCTCTTGGGCGGCTGCTCGAACAGGCGGAAGCTGTCGGCCAGGCCCAGGTCCAGCAGCGCACGGAAATGCGCGCGTTCGGCTTCGGTGTGGTGGATGGTGCCGGCCAGGCCGACCGGATCGTAGGAGTCGCGGTCCTCGGGCGCGATGTTGAAGTCGCCCATCAGCATCAGCCGCGGCTGGCGCGCCAGCTCGGCGCGCACATAGGCTTGCAGGCCGTCGAGCCATTTCAGCTTGTAGGCGAACTTGTCCGACTCTGGCGCCTGCCCGTTGACGAAGTAGCCGTTGAGCACGCGGATCGGCCCGCCCGGGCCGGCCACCGTTGCGGCGATCACGCGCGCATGTTCGTCGTCGAAGCCGACGATGTTGCGCACCACGTCCGCCAGCGGCGTGCGGCTGAGCAGCGCCACGCCGTTGTAGGTCTTCTGGCCGAAGGCTGCGGCCTCGTAACCGGCGGCGCGCAGCGCGTCGAACGGGAACTTGTCGTCGGTCAGCTTCAGCTCCTGCAGGGCCAGCACCTCCACCGGGTTGGCCTGCAACCACTCCAGCACCTGCGGCAGGCGCACGGCGAGCGAGTTCACGTTCCAGGTGGCGAGTTTCATCGTGTGGTCCTTGGCCTCGAAGGCGGTGCAAGTGTGCATTGTGCAGATCCGTCGGCAGTCCTTGGCTCGTGGTGGCGAAGCCCGCGACGGCCTTGCCCTACAGTGACGCCATGCACCACAGCCGGCACAGCGCATGAACACGCTCGACGACCATCAGCACGATCATGAGGTCGGCTCCCGCGACGCCACGCGCGACAGCACGCGCACCGACGACACGCGCATCGGCGCGGTGCGGCCGCTGATCTCGCCGGCGCTGCTGCTGGACGAGCAGCCGATTCCCGAGGCGGCATTGCAACTGGTGGAGCGCACGCGGCGCGAGATTGGCGTGCTGCTGCGCGGCCAGGACGACCGGCTGCTCGTCGTCGTCGGACCGTGCTCGATCCACGACCACGACCAGGCACTGCAGTACGCAAAGCTGCTGCGCACCGAACGCGAGGCGCTGGCGAAGGACCTGCTGCTGGTGATGCGTGTCTATTTCGAGAAACCACGCACCACGGTGGGCTGGAAGGGCTACATCAACGATCCACGGCTCGACGGCAGCTTCCACATGAACGAGGGCCTGCGCCTGGCACGGCAGCTGTTGCTGGAGATCACCACGCTGGGGGTACCGGCAGGCACCGAGTTTCTGGACCTGCTGTCGCCGCAGTACATCTCCGACCTCATCGCCTGGGGCGCGATCGGCGCGCGCACCACCGAGAGCCAGAGCCACCGCCAGCTGGCTTCCGGCCTGAGCTGCCCCGTGGGCTTCAAGAATGGCACCGACGGCAGCGTCAAGGTCGCCGCCGACGCGGTGCTGGCGGCCAGCGCCAGCCATGCCTTCATGGGCATGACGAAAATGGGCCAGGCGGCGATCTTCGAGACGCGCGGTAACGCCGACTGCCACGTCATCCTGCGCGGCGGCCGCCAGCCGAATTACGACGCCGCCTCGGTAGCGGCGGCCTTCGGCACGCTGCGCGACTCCGGGCTGCGCGAGCAGGTGATGATTGACTTCTCGCACGCCAATTCGAGCAAACAGTACCTGCGGCAGATCGACGCGGGCCAAGACGTGGCACGGCAGGTGACTGAAGGCCAGTCCGGCATCTGCGGCGTGATGCTCGAAAGCCATCTGCAGGAGGGCCGCCAGGACCTGTTGCCCGGCATGTCGCGGGCCGATCTGGTTCCCGGTGTTTCGATCACCGACGCCTGCCTGGGCTGGTCGCAGACGCGGCCGATGCTGCACCTGCTGGCGAAGGCGGTCCAGGCGCGTCGCCGGCGCTGCTGACGCGTGCCGTGTGCGCGCTCAGCCGCGGCGCTGTCGGTGGTAGTCGGCGCGCTGGTAGCTGAAGCCCTGGCCGGAATCGTGGTGCGTGCGCGAGACCTCGACGTAGTCCTCGCGCGGCCAGGGTGGGAAGCGGGCGTCGCCTTCGACATCGAGATCGATTTCGGTGAGCAGCAGCCGCTGCGCCAGCGGTAGGGCCTGGGCGTAGAGCTCCGCCCCCCCGATGACGAACACCGTCGGCTCGCCCCGCAGGCGCTGCAGCGCCGCGTCGAGGCTGTCCACGCACTCTGCCCCTGGCGCGGCGAACGCGGCATCGCGCGTGACCACGATGTTGCGCCGCCCGGGCAGCGGGCGGAAGCGCGGCGGCAGCGATTGCCAGGTCTTGCGCCCCATGATCACCGGATGGCCCTGCGTGGTTTCCTTGAAGAAGCGCATGTCCTCGGGCAGCTGCCACAACAGCCGGTTGTCCTTGCCGATGACGCCGTTGCGTGCCACCGCGGCGATCAGCGTCAGCATCACACCGCCACCGGCGCCTTGATGGCCGCATGGTGCTGGTAGTCCAGCACCTCGAAGTCCTCGTACGCGTAGTCGAAGATCGACGGCGGCCGGCGCTTGATGTTCAGCAGCGGGTACGGGTAGGGCGCACGGTCGAGTTGTGTGCGCACCTGTTCGACGTGGTTGTCGTAGATGTGGCAGTCGCCGCCAGTCCAGATGAAGTCGCCTGCCTGCAGATCGCACTGCTGCGCCAGCATGTGTGTCAGCAGTGCGTAGCTGGCGATGTTGAAGGGCACGCCCAGGAAGATGTCGGCGCTGCGCTGGTAGAGCTGGCAGCTCAGGCGGTCTTCGGCCACGTAGAACTGGAAGAAGGCATGGCAGGGCAGCAGCGCCATCTTCGACAGCTCGGCCACGTTCCAGGCGCTGACGATGATGCGCCGGCTGTCGGGGCTGCTCTTCAGCTGCTTCACCACCTCGGCAATCTGGTCGATGTGGCCGCCGCCGGGCGTGGGCCAGCTGCGCCATTGCACGCCGTACACCGGTCCCAGGTCGCCGGTCTCGGGGTCTGCCCATTCGTCCCAGATGCTCACGCCGCGTTCCTGCAGCCAGCGCGCGTTGCCGTCACCGCGCAGGAACCACAGCAACTCCAGGACGATGCTCTTCAGGTGCACCTTCTTGGTCGTCACCAGCGGGAAGCCTTCGTTCAGGTCGAAGCGCATCTGGTGGCCGAACACGCTGCGCGTGCCGGTGCCGGTGCGGTCGGCCTTGGACACGCCGTGCGTGAACACATGGCGCATGAAGTCTTCATACTGGCTGCGGATCGGGCGGGTCATGGTGGGGGGTAGGACAACGGCGGGAACATTATGGGCTGGCTGCCGCCCGGGCTCAGGCCGCGGGTTCCAGGTCGAACTGCATCGCCGCCAGCCGCGCGTACAGGCCGTCGCGCGCCACCAACTCGGCATGCGTGCCGGTGTCGACGATGCGCCCGGCTTCCAAGACGACGATGCGGTCGGCGCGCAACACGGTGGCCAGCCGGTGGGCGATGACCAGCGTGGTGCGGCCGCGCATCGCCGCTTCCAGCGCGGCCTGCACCATGCGCTCGCTTTCGGCGTCGAGCGCGCTGGTGGCCTCGTCCAGCAGCAGCAGCGGCGGGTTCTTCAGCATCGCGCGCGCAATGCTGATGCGCTGCCGCTGTCCGCCAGACAGGCGCACGCCGCGTTCGCCCAGAAAGCTTCGGTAGCCCTCGGGCAGCGCGCTGATGAACTCGTGCGCGAAGGCCGCCTTGGCCGCGGCGATGACCTCGTCGTCGCTGGCCGTCGGCCGGCCGTAGCGGATGTTTTCCAGCGCGCTGGTCGAGAAGATCACGCTGTCCTGCGGCACGATGCCGATGCGCTGGCGCAGCTCGGCCAGCGAGGCGCGCTGCACCGGCACGCCGTCCACCTCCACCCGCCCGGCCTGCACGTCGTAGAAGCGCAGCAGCAGCTGCAGCACCGTGCTCTTGCCGGCGCCGCTGGGCCCGACCAGCGCCACCGTCTCGCCGGCAGCCACGTCCAGGCTGAAGTCGTGCAGCGTGTCGTGCAACGGGCGCGAGGGGTAGTGGAAGCGCACGTTCACCAGCCGGCAGGCCGAGCCGCCGCGTGCCGGTGGCAGCGGCAGGGGCGAGGCCGGCTCGGCCACCGTCGAGCGGGCGGCCAGCAGCTCCATCAGCCGCTCGGTGGCGCCGGCGGCGCGCAGCAGGTCGCCATACACCTCGGACAGCACGGCCACGCTGCCCACCAGGATGATCACGAAGACCACCGTCTGCCCCAGGTGGCCGGCCGTGATGTCGCCGCTCATCACCGCCTGCGTGCCCTGATACAGCCCCCACAGCAGCGCGCCGAAGGTGGCGGTGATGATGAAGGCCACCAGCAGCGAACGAACCCGCGTGCGATTGCGCGCCACCTCGAAGGCATGTTCGGTGGATTCGGCAAAGCGCGTCGACTCGCGCCGCTCCTGGGTGTAGCTCTGCACGATCGGGATGGCGTTCAGCACCTCGGCGGCAATGGCGCTGGAATCGGCCACCCGGTCCTGGCTGGCACGCGACAGGCGGCGCACGCGCCGGCCGAAGTACAGGCTGGGCAGCACCACCAGCACCAGGATGCCCAGCACCTGCGTCATCACCAAGGGGTTGGTCACCACCAGCATGATCAGCGCGCCCAGCCCCATCACGGTGTTGCGCAGGCCCATGCTCAAGGACGAGCCGACGACCGTCTGCACCAGCGTGGTGTCGGTGGTCAGTCGGCTCAGCACCTCGCCGGTCTGCGTGCTCTCGAAGAACTCGGGGCTCTGTTCCACCACATGCGCATAGACGGCACTGCGCAGGTCGGCTGTGATGCGCTCGCCCAGCCAGCTGACCATGTAGAAGCGTGCCGCCGAGAACACGCCCAGCGCCGCGCCCACCCCGAACAGCGCCAGGAAGTAGGGGCGCAGCGCCATCACGCGCTGGCCGGGGTCGCTGCTCACCAGGCCCTGGTCGATCAGCGACTTCAGAGCCAGCGGGAAGGCCAGCGTGCTCATCGCCGCCAGCACCAGGAATAGCAGCGCCAGGGCAATGCGGCCTCGGTAGGGCTTCAGGAACGGCAACAGGCCGGACAGCGAACGTGGCGAGCGCGCGGCAGCGCGGGCTTCTTTGGACATGGCCAGGAGTCTATGCGGCGTCGCTGCCGTGGCCGTTGCGGGGGAAAATCACGCCGCTCATCCATTCGGTCCGAGGCCCCGCAGGCTTTGTGGTCGAATCTAGGGGCCACATCTGCGCCCGTCTTGCGCCATCATTGGTCCCATGTTCGATCCCGCCGCCGAACCCCGCTGGATGCGTCGATGCACGGCGCTGGCGCTGCGCCTGGGCTTCCTGCCGGCCCTGGCGGGCCTGAGCGTGGTGTTGGTGCTGGGCGTGCTGGGGCTGACGCAGGCGGCCGTGCTGATGATCGGCCAGGGCCCGCGGCCGGTGGCCTTGCTGGTGGCCGGGGCCATGGCGCTGGTGCTGTCGCCGTTTCTGGCCGCGTGGCTGCTGCGGCTGATGTTCCAACTGGATGCGGCGCGCCAGCGCCACAGCGTCAATGCCACCAAGGACGACCTGACCGGTGCCCACAACCGCCGCCATTTCATGCAGGTGGCCGAACGTGAATGGGCGCGCTGCCGCCGCTATGCCGAAGACGGCGCGATGTTGCTGATCGACGCCGACCAATTCAAGAGCCTGAAGGGAAGCCACGGCGGCGCCTGCTGCGACGCGCTGCTGCGCGACCTGACGCGGCTGGTGACGCAGTCACTGCGCCAGCCCGACCTGCTGGCCCGCTTCGGCCCCGAGTCCTTGATCGTCTACCTGCCCAATACCGACCCGATGGGCGCGCTGGACGTGGCCGAGCGCGTCCGCGAACGCATCGCCGGCCACACGCTGCGCTGGCAGAACGGCGGCGTCAGCAGCACGGTGAGCATCGGCGTGGCCTCGGTCGGGGCCACCCACGTGACGCTGGATGCGCTGGTGCAGGACAGCTTGAGCGCTCTGCAGTCGGCCAAGGACGCCGGTCGCAACTGCGTGCGCGCCGCGCCAATCCAGCCGCGCGCCACGCCGGCCCGGCCGCCGTCGGCGGCCTCGGGCGGTCCGCGCGCCCGCCGGCCGGGCTCCTAGCCGCCCAGCCGCAGCCGGCCGGCGTAGCCGGTCATCTCCAGGTAGCCGCTGCCCACCCGCCGCTGTTGCGTGTCGTACAGATCGCTCAAACCTTCCCAGTACACCGTGCCGGTGCTGCCGCGGCTGTCCAACTCCTGCGCGTCGAGCAGCGCGCGCACCTCGAAGCGACCGGACGGCGTGTCCACCGTCCACTGCAGCGGGTAACGCGCGCCCGATGCGGGGCTGGCCCAGTTCCGGCCGGGCGTGAAGCGCACGTCGCCGGGCTCGAAGACCTGTATCGCGCCGGTGGCGCTGCGCCAGCTGCCGCCGGCCCACAGACTGCTGCCGTCGGCACGGCGCAGGCGGAAGGCGGTGAGCGCGGCACCGTCGTCCAGGTTCATGCCGATCCAGTCCCAGCCCACCGCCTCGGGGTGCATCAGCTGGTCGCTCCATTCATGGTCGAGCCAGGCACGGCCGCTCACAGGCAGGCTCTGGACGGCACGCCGCAGCGTGCCTTGCACCGCCAGCTGTGGCTCGCTCAGGTAGTGGCTGGCCTGGGCTTCGTCCGGCCCCTTGCGGGAGAAGCCGGCATCGCCCTGCAGCAGCAGCGGCTGGGTGGCGCGCAGTTCCAGCTGCAGTTCGAAGTCCTGCGGCCCGCTGCCGCCCGGCGCGGAGCCGAACCGTGTGCGGTACAGGCTGCCGCCGTCGACGTCGAGCCGCTGCAGTGTCCAGCCGCCGAGCAGCAGGTCGGTGTCGCGCAGCGAGGCCCGGGCCAGCCGCGACGCCTCATCGCCCGACCAGCGCGCGATGCGCTGCGCATGCAGGTGGGCCTGGGCGCCCAGGTCGGTCAGCGCGGCGTGCGCAAACAGCAGGTGCCGCGCGGCGAAGCGGCTGTCCAGGTCCGCGGCCAGGCCGGTGCGGCTGCGGAAGAAGGTGATCTGGAAGCCGTGGCGCCGACCGCCGGGCTCGCGCAGGTCGCCGGTGATGTACCACCACTCGATGGCCGCGCCGAGGTGCGCGCCGTGATCGCGTGGAAAGCGCAGCGGGCGGCCGCGGCGTACGGGATCCTCGCCTTCGGCGCCACGCGCCGCCGCCGATGGCAGGCCCAGCGCCAGCAGCGCCGCGGCCAGGCTGTCGCGGCGGCGCACCTACCAGTCCTCCTTGACCGACAGCAGCGCAGCGCGCGAAGCGGCCGCCCGTGCACTGTAGGCCGCGGTACCGATGCCGGCGGCCAGCACTGCGGCGCACAGCGCCAGCAGTTCGCCCCAGGGCAGCAACAGCTGCATGGTCCAGTGGAAGCTCTGCGGGTTGACCACGTGCACCAGCACCACGCTCACCGCCAGCCCCAGCGCCAGGCCGATCAGTGCGCCGGCGGCCAGCCAGGCCGCGCCTTCACCGGCCACCACGCCGACGACCTGCGCACGCGTCAACCCCAGGTGGGACAGCAGGCCGAATTCCTTGCGCCGCGCCAGCACCTGCGCCGACATGCTGGCGGCAATACCCACCAGGCCGATGGCGATGGCCACCGCCTGCAGGTACGTGGTGACGGCAAAGCTGCGGTCGAAGATGGCCAGCGACAGCTTGCGCAGCTCGGGCGTGGCGGCAAACTCCAGCAGCCCGGTCTCGCCGCCCAGCTGGCGCAGCTGCTGCTGCACCTGCTGGGCATCGGCGCCGGGGGCGAACCACAACGCCAGGTCGTTGAGGCGTTCGTCGCCGGTGAGCGCGCGGTAGTCGGCAAGGTCGATGGCGATCGCCCCGAACTGGCGCGCGTAGTCGCGCCAGACACCGAGCACGCGCGCCTCGGTGCGGCTGCCGGGTTCGCGGCCGATGGGCAGGCTGATGATCTGCCCGGCCGGCTTGTCGTAGAGCAGCGCCGCGGCCTCGCTGAGGTACACGCCGATCTCGCCGGCGCGCGGCGGCAGTGCCGGCGCCAGCAGCGGCAGGTCCTGCGCGGGCTGGGCCAGCGGCCGCGCCAGCAGCACCACGGCCGGGCGCTCTGGCGCCAGCTGCAGCGCTCGCACGCGCGAAGCCATCACGCGCTGCACGCCGGGTATGGCGGCCACCGCATCGACCAGCGCCGGGTCCAGCCAGGCCTGATCGCTGGCGGCGCTGCTGCCGGCACTGCGCGCGTACAGGTCGGCGGGCAGCACCTGATCCAGCCAGGCGGCCACGCCGCCGCGGAAACTGGTGACCATCACCGTCAAGGCCACCGACAGCGCCAGGCTGGCCACCACGCCGGCCACGGCCGCGCTGGCGGTGTGGCGCTGAAAGCGCGCGCGTTGCACCGCCAGCAGCAGCAGCGCGTGGCGGCTGGCCGGCAGCCAGGCCAGCAGCGCCTGCACCACCGCCGGCACCAGCGCCACGCCGCCGAACAGCAACGCGGCCACCGACAGGTAGGCCGCCACCGGCAGGCCGCCGACGGGCGGGGCGAAGGCCAGGACCACGCCCGATGCGATCAGCAGCAGTCCGGGCCAGGCCGGCGAGGCCGGTGGTGTGGCGTCGCCCAGGCCCTTCAACGCCCGGGCAGGCGACAGGGCTTCGGCGCGCCGAGCCGGCATCCAGCCGCCGACCAGCGCCGAGGCCGTGCCCAGCGCGGCGAAGCCCAGCGCGGCCCACGAGTCCCAGCGCAGCGCGGGCGCAATGCCGGGAAAGTAGCCACCGCCCAGGTCGCCGGCCAGCCAGCGCAGCGCGGCCGCGGCCAGCGCCGCGCCCAGCGCCAGCCCGAACAGGCTGCCCATGGCGCCCAGCACGGCGCATTCGGCCAGCACCAGCACGCGGCGCTCGCGTGCCGTCAGCCCCAGCACGCCGAGCAACGCGAAGGCCGGCGCGCGCTGCGCCAACGACAGCGAGACCACCGAGTACACCAGGAAGGCGCCGACGAACAGCGCCACCAGCGCCAGCACGGTGAGGTTGACGCGGTAGGCGCGCGACAGGTTCGACAGGCGCGCTTCAGCCTCGTCGGCCGCGGCGGCCGTCACGCCAGGTGGCAGCGCCATGCCGGCCAGCCACTGCTGCGCGTCCTGGCCGGGCACGAGACGCAGGTCGATACGCGTCAGGCGGTGTGCCATGCCGAAATGCGCCTGCGCCCCGGCAACGTCCATCACCGCCAGCGCCGCGCCAGTGGCGGCCACGTCGCCGGCCACGGTGAGCGACTGCCAGCGCGGGCCGGAGCGCAGCGCCAGCGGCTCGCCGTCCTTCACGCCGATCAGCTCGCGGGCACGGGCGTTGAGAAACACGCGCTGCGGGTCGAGCATGGCGAAGGCGCCTTCGCCCGGCGCCGGCCGCGGCAGCAGCGTCGGCGCCATCGCGGCGATGGACAGCGCGTCGATGCCCAGCACGCGCAGCGCCACGCGCTCGCCGCGGGCCGAGCGTGCATAGGTGTCCAGCTCGAGCACCGGGCTGGCCAGGGCCACGCCCGCAGCCGTGGCCACGCGCTCGAACAACGCGTCGTCGAAACCCTCGCGCTGCGCACGCAGGCTCAGGTCGGGCTCGCCGTTGGCCGAGCGCACCGCGGCCGAGAACTCGGCCAGCGCCGAAGCGTTGATCAGGTGCACCGACCAGGCCAGCGCCACGCCCAGCGCCACCGCCAGCAGCGCCATGCCGTGGCGCCACGGGTGGTGGCGCCATTCGCGCCAGCTCAGGCGCCACAGCGACAGCGGCGGCATGGGCTACGCAGCGGGGTGCAAGGCACCGGCCGGCGCGACCACGCCGCGGGCGGTGAGGCGCAGCACCCGGTCGGCACGTTGCGCCGCGGCGTCGGAGTGCGTCACCAGCAGGCAGGCCGCGCCGGCATCCTTGACCTGCGCCACCAGCACCGACAGCATGCGCTCGGCGGTGGCCGGGTCGAGGTTGCCGGTGGGCTCGTCGGCCAGGATCAGCGCAGGCGCGTGCACCACCGCGCGCGCGATGGCCACGCGCTGCAGCTGGCCGCCCGACAGCTGCGCCGGCATGCGCGCGGCCAGCTCGCCCAGGCCCACCGCGTCCAGCACCGATTGCACGCGCGCCGCATCCGGCCGGCCCAGCAACAGCAGCGGCAGCGACACGTTCTCGGCCACGCTCAGGTGCGGCAGCACGTGGAAGGCCTGGAAGACGAAGCCCAGCTGGGCGCGGCGCATGCGGGCGCGTGCGTCCTCTCCCAGCCTGAGCACGTCCTGCCCGGCCAGCTGCAGCGTGCCGCTGTCAGGCTGCTCCAGCCCGGCGATGCAGTTCAGCAAGGTGGACTTGCCCACACCCGATTCGCCGATCAGCGCGACGAACTCGCCGCGCGCCACTTGGAAGCCGACGTCGCGGAACACCGGCGTGTCGCCGAAGGACTTGCTCAGGTGGTGCAGTTGCAGCATGGCCGCGCATCATGCCCGATGGACGTGTAGGCCCCGGGCGCCTGTGGGCATCGGCCAGAATGGGCCAATTGACGGGAGGCAGCGTGCAACAACTTCAAGGACGGGTCGCCGTGGTCACCGGCGCAGCCAGCGGCATCGGCCTGGCGATGGCCACGCGCTTTGCCGCGGCCGGCATGAAGCTGGTGCTGGCCGACATCGAGACTGCGGCGCTGCAGCGCGCGCTGGCACAGCTGCAGTGGCAGAGCGCGCAGGCCATCGCGGTGACGGTGGACGTGGCCGATGCGGCCAGCGTCGAGCGCCTGGCCGATGCCGTCTACGAAGCCTTCGGCGCGACGCACCTGCTGTGCAACAACGCCGGCGTGGCGGCGCCCGCGCTGTTGCAGCCCACCTGGGAGAACTGCCTGGAGGACTGGCACTGGATCCTGGGCGTCAACCTGATGGGCGTGGTGCACGGCATGCGCAGCTTCGTGCCGCGCATGCTGGCCGGCGGCGACGAAGGCCACATCGTCAACACCGCCTCGGTGGCCGGGTTGCTGACCGGCTCGGGGCCGTACTTCGCGTCCAAGCATGGCGTGAGCTGCCTGACCGAAGGCCTGTACAAGGACCTGAAGGCGGCGGGCGCGAAGCTGTCGGCGTCGGTGCTGTGCCCGGGCGTGATCCGCACGCAGATCCTCGATGCCGAGCGCAACCGGCCGACCCAGTTCGGCGGGCCCACCGACATGTCGGCCTTGAGCGAGCGCGAGCAGCAATGGACCACGGGCTTCCGCGCCGCGCTGGAGGCCGGCATCGAGCCGTCGGTGGTGGCCGATGCGGTGCACGACGCCATCGTCGCCGACCGCTACTACATCGTGCCGGCGCAGCCCGAGTACCTGGAGCGCATCGCGCTGCGCATGGCCGACATCACGGCGCTGCGCAACCCGACGCTGCCGCCGAAGAAATGAGCGCGCTGCTGCTGAGCGGGGCGCCGGGTTCGCCTTACACGCGCAAGATGGTGGCGCTGCTGCGCTACCGGCGCATCGCCTACCGGCTGCTGCTGTCGACCACCGGCGCGCCCGCGCTGCCGGCAGCCAAGCCGCCGCTGCTGCCCACCTTCTACCTGCCGGGGCCGGACGGCGCGCTGCAGGCCGTCACCGATTCCACGCCGCTGATCCGCCGCTTCGAAGCCGAGTTCGCGGGCCGCGCGGTCGTTCCGGCCGACCCGGCGCTGGCGCTGGTCGATGCGCTGCTCGAGGACTTTGGCGACGAGTGGCTCACCAAGGCGATGTTCCATTACCGCTGGACCTATCCGGCCGACATCCGCAAGGCCGGCGAGGTGCTGGCCTGCTGGCGCGGCGGCCCGCACGACGATGCCGCGCTGGCCGCCACCGCCGACGCGGTGCGCCAGCGGCAGATCCCGCGGCTGCGCTACGTGGGCTCCAATCCGAGCACCGGGCCGGTCATCGAGGCCGGCTACCAGCGTGTGCTGCTGGCGCTGGAAGACCACTTCCGCACGCACCGTTTCCTGATGGGCGCGCGTCCCGGCGCATCCGACTTCGCCCTCTACGGTCAACTGACGCAGCTGGTGCACTTCGACCCCACGTCGATGGCGCTGGCCGCCGAGATCGCGCCGCGCGTGGGCGCCTGGGTGCTGATGATGGAAGACCTGTCGGGCCTGGAGCCCACCGACACCGACTGGCTGAACGTCACGCGGCTGCCTGACAGCCTGAAGGCGCTGCTGCGCGAGACCGGGCGCCTCTACGTGCCGCTGCTGCGGGCGAATGCGCAGGCCCTGCAGGCCGGGCAGGCCGAACTGCAAGCGACCATCGACGGCCAGCCTTGGGTGCAGCAGGCCTTCCCCTACCAGGGCAAGTGCCTGGCCTGGCTGCGCCGCGACCACCAGGCGCTGTCGGCGGCGGACCGCGCGCGGGCCGATGCCGTGTTGGCCGGCAGCGGCTGCGAGGCCTTGTTCATCCCCTGAGCTGGCGCACCGCGTCCAGCAGCCGAGCGTCGGCGCCGGGCTCGTCGCAGGCGATGCGCGTGTGCACCTGCATCGAACGCAGCCAGGTGATCTGCCGCTTGGCCAGCTGCCGCGTGGCGGCGATGCCGGCCTCGCGCAGGCCGTCCAGCGTGCCTGCGTCCAACGCAGCCCAGGCCTGGCGGTAGCCGACACAGCGCATCGACGGCATCTCCGGCCGCAGGGCAGGGCGCTGGCGCAAGTGCCGAACCTCGTCGACCAAGCCGGCGGCCAGCATCGCCTCGAAGCGCTGCGCGATGCGCTCGTGCAGCCAGGCGCGCGAACCGGGCTGCAGCGAGACCATGGGCCAGCGCGCGATATCGCTGGTCGTTGCGCTTTGGGCATGGAAGGCCGACAGCGGCTGACCCGTGGCCAGCCACACCTCCAGCGCACGCTGGATGCGCTGCGCATCGTGCGGCGCCAGCCGCGCCGCGGTGGCCGGGTCGACCTTCGCCAGCTCGGCATGCAGCGCGGGCCAGCCTTCGGCCGCGGCGCGTGTGTCGAGTTTCTCACGCAGGGCCAGGTCGGCGGCGGGCATCGCGTCCAGCCCGTCGCGCAGCGCCTTGAAGTACAGCATCGTGCCGCCCACCAGCAGCGGCAGCCTGCCGCGCGCGCGGATGGTTTCGGCCGCGGCGTTGGCATCGCGCACGAACATCGCGGCCGAGTAAGCCTGCTCCGGCTCGATCAGGTCGATCAGGTGGTGCGGCACGCGCGCACGCTCGGCCGCATCGGGCTTGGCGGTGCCAATGTCCATGCCGCGATAGACCTGCGCGGAGTCGACGCTGATGAACTCCACCTCGCCGTGCAGCGCGTCGGCCAGCTGCAAGGCTAGCGCGCTCTTGCCGCTGGCGGTGGGGCCGGCGAGGCAGATGCCTAGGGGTTTCAAACGGATGGGCCGCAGCTAGGCCGCCACCCGGCTGCGAAGCGCTTCCTGGGCCAGCGCGTTGATGCTCTTGCCCTCGGCTTGTGCGGCAATGGCCAGCTTCTCGTGCAGTTCGGGCGGGATGCGCAGGTTGAACTTGCCCGAGTAGCTGCGTCGGGGCTCGATGCCCTTCTCGCGGCACACGTCCAGAAACACCTGCAGCGACTTCCTGAATTCGGCACGCAACTCCTTCGGGTTCTTGCCGTAGAAGTCGGCGCCGCCCGTCAGCCCGAGGATCTCGCCGCGGAACAGGTCGGTGCCCGCGTCGTACTCGATCTTGGCCTGGTAGCCGTCGACCGTCATCACGTTCATGGCACTACTCCGTGTTGCTCCAGCCACTTGCGCACGCTCGCCACAGCGCCCTTGTCGGTATGTGGTGAAGGATGCGGCCGGTGAAAGACGCGAACCTCACCGAACAGCACGACGGCGACGCGACTGCCTTCGCGTTCGCTGACCTCGGCGCCCAGGCCCTTGAACAGCGCTTCGATGTCCTTGTTCTTCCAGGCGATGTTGGCAAGGGTCGGGCTGGAGAACAGCGCATTCAGGGTGCGGAGCTGAGCTCGCTTCACCTGCGCATGGTACTGAATATTGGTACCTTCTACAACGCAAGGCCGCGCAGAGGGCCGCGCTTCACTTCGCCTCGCCGTGCCTCTGCACCAGCGTCCACCCCACCAGCGCGGTGGCCACGGCCATCGCGCCCACCGTCGTCACCAGCGGGTAGACCGTGCCGTTCATCGCCACGCCCAGCCACGCGCCCACCGCCA
>Ga0316600_10000512_pt1 | contig 18643 bp, 15 predicted proteins | sample OWC_soil_day5_CT_FD_207652 | JGI IMG/M metagenome (GOLD analysis project Ga0316600, IMG submission 207652) | Wetland soil microbial communities from Old Woman Creek delta, Ohio, United States - OWC_soil_day5_CT | ecosystem: Environmental > Terrestrial > Soil > Wetlands | place: USA: Ohio... | reverse complement strand
TTGTTACAACCTGAGCTTTCCCTCTGGGAACATCTGTATCATTACTGCCTGTTATGTAACTGTAAACTCCGGCACAAAGCAATACAACAATTAAACAAAGTGCAATCAGCATGACCTTATTATATAATTTTTTATCATCCATACTGCTCCCTCCTTTTTCTGGTACAACAGTCTATGCAGGCTGTCTTCTTTGCATCACATAGTCAGCGTGATTCAGCCATTTTTTGTAAAACGGCACTGGGGATAATTGGAGCAGCCGTAAAATACACCAAATTTGCCGTTTCTTTTCTTTAATAAGCCACCACACTGGGGACAGATGAATTCTTCCCCAGTCCCGGAAAGCTTTCCCATCTGCTCATAGCACTGCTGATTCATCATGCAGTCCCAAAGAGCCCGGTGTGCCCCTTCCGTGGGTATATTAAAATGTTCGGAAATGTCCGTAAGCCGGTGGCGATACAACTGGGGAAGACGCTCCTTTGCCATATATAAGGTATCAATATAATCATTGGGTAACGATATTCCCAGAAGTTCTTCCGATACCCGATATAAAAAAAGCAGATCAAAGGACTGAATATTATGCCCGATTAAAACTTCTCCCTCTATAAAAGAAAGAAATTCCGGCAGAACCTCAGTAAGCCCGGGTGCTTCCTTTACCATCTCATCCGTTATCCCGTTAATTTTTGTTGCACCTGCCGGTATATGAGTCCCCGGATTAATTAACCTGCTAAACTGATCCGTTATCACATGATTCTTCACTTTCACTGCAGATATCTCTATAATGGAGTCTTCCTGTGTATCCACTCCCGTTGTCTCTAAATCAAATACTACGTAATTTTCTATGTATTGGTTCAAACGTCTGCCTGTCAGTTCTCTTTCAGCCATAGTTCCCTCCATTTCTGTATGTAACAGGACTTGATCCTTTTATCATCTGTAACATTTCTATTATAACGTCTCAAGTTGTGTACATCAAGTTAAAACAAGGAAAACGTTTTCTAATAACAGCAAAAATCCTCTGAACATCTCTGTCCTGAGGATTTAAATTTAGTAAATTGAGAGCCTTCACCTTTTGTCAGCCTTTTACTGCACCTGCCATCATTCCTTCGATAAAGTACTTTTGAAATGCAACGAAAAGCAGAAAAATAGGAATGACAGAAAAAACGGAACCCACGATTAAAAGACTGTAATTATCTCCATAAGGATTAATCAGTGTGTTTAAACCTAACGTCAATGGGTATTTATCCGAAGACCGGATTACCAGCAGAGGCCATAGATAATTGTTCCATGCATTCATTCCATTTAAGATTGCCATAGCAGAAAAAGCCGGTTTCATAAGCGGAACAATCAGCCGGTAAAAGATACCATATTCCGTAGCACCGTCAATTCTACCGGCCTCCATTAAGGATCTTGGAATGCTGAGCAGATACTGTCGGAAGAAAAAGATGGTTGATGCATGAGCCAGGAACGGCAGAACTATAGCTGTATAGCTGTCCAGCAGCCTCCATGAGGAAATCTGTTTATACAGGGGCAGCATAACAACTTCCAGAGGAATGGATAAAATCAGGAGCACCAGAATAAACAGAAACTTTTTACCTTTAAAATCGTAGGCAGCAAAACCATATCCCACAAAAGAGCTGATAAGCAAAGTGCCCAGTACTGTGATTACAGTCAGGGTAATACTGTTAAAAAACCATCTCCAGTATTCATGCTGCCCTGAAAACAGCAGAATATAATTATCCAGATTCATTCTGGAAACGTTTAAGTCCAGATTCAGGCCATATTGGAGAAGATCGCTTCCCGGTTTAAAGCTGGCGATGAAAAGAACCCAGATGGGAAGAAAAATAACTGCAGCAAGAAGGGTAAAGATGAAATAAAAGACAACGGTTATCCCGCTTTTTTTCATGCTTCTGCTCATATCAGTCCCTCCCCTCTTCAAACGTTCCAGTCACCTTCAGCTGAATCAAGTTCACAATCATAACTACAAGAAGTAAAATAAGACCAACTGCACAGGCATAACCAAGCGCCCGTTTTTCCACTCCCTGCCTGTATAAATATCCCACGATTGTAAGCCCGATATTATTGGGAGAATTATTTCCTTTAAACAGCATATTGCTCTCTAAAAACATGGAAAGACCGGCATAGATGCTGATGGTCAGCACATAGACGGTGGTGGGCTTTACAAGGGGAACTGAAATTTTAATAAACTGCTGCCAGCCGGAGGCACCGTCTATGGAAGCCGCTTCATATAAATCAGTGGGTATGCTCTGTAAGCCTGCCAGAAAATATAAAACATTTACGCCGGTCCATCTCCAGCAAGCCAGGAGAAGAAGGGCAAAAAAGCTGGTGCCTGCCCCTTTTAACCATTTAACCGGACTTACTCCGAATATTCCCAGGATCTGATTAAACAAAGAGGTCGCAGATTCTCCAAACATCAGCCGGAAAATGGTACCAGCAACTACAACAGAGGTAAGAGCCGGTATAAAATACACAGACTTAAAAAACTCTGTCTTTTTAATCCACCTGCTGTTTAACATGGTTGCAAACAGTAAGGGAAACGGGATCAGTAAAAGCAGCGTTCCGGTCATGTATTTAAAGCTGTTCCATAAAGCTTTTCTAAATATTTTATCCGTTAAAAGTCTGGAATAATTATCAAACCCTACCCATTTATTTTTCAATACATCCTGAAAGCTTAAAAGTACCCCGTTGCATATTGGAACTAACCAGAACAACAGCACGGTTATGACAAAAGGGCAGATGAACACATAAGGAGCTATTTTTTTCGAATAGAAGAATTTCTTCATTTTGTCCCCCTTCCAGTAATGATTTCTACACAGCAGCCGCAGGGGTGTCACTCCCTGCGGCGTTCCTGATCTTATTTTTTAAATTCATTTTTTAAGGTTTCCTGGGAAGAATCAAGGACTTCTTTTACATCCTTACCATCCTCAAAAATACTGTTTAAGGTTACAGTACATAATTCATTGTTAATAGAAGGATATTTCTCATCGGTATAAGCTTTTAAAAGTCCGATGCTATCCTTTGTTTTTAAAAGAGTATCAAAGGGGTAATTGGTGAAAAACTGAATGAACTGGTTATCAGGATTCTGAGTCAGTGATTGATCCGTCCATACTGCCGTATTAACAGGATCAAATCCAAGCACATTCCATACTTCACGGTTGGAATCCTCAGAAAGCTTGATATAAGCCATGACTTCCGCGGCCAGTTTTGCATTCTTGCCTGATTTTACAATTGCAGTTCCTGTGCCGCCTCCGCCTATGGTTGCTACCTCTTTATCATTCTCATTCCAGACAGGCACGGTTGAAATGGCTACCTGCTTCTTTAAATCTTTCATGTAGTTTACAAATCTGGAGGTCTGCCAGAACGGCATGATCTGCACGGCATATTCTCCTGTATTGTAGGAAGGATAAGCCTCTTCATTATCCGGCTGTCCTCCCGGAACAGTTGCAAAAGCTCCAGTTTCCTGCATTCCTTTTATGTATTCCAAAACTTCTGTCAGTTCCTTGCTGTTTAAGTTTAAATTTCCTTTCTCATCAACGTAATCTCCGCCTTTTTGAGCCAGCATCAGGTTAACCATCCAGGAAGCCGATGTCTCCACACAGGAGAAATACTTACCGGTAGCTTCGTGATATTTCACTCCGGCCTCTTTAAACTGATCCCAGGTTTTGATGTCCTGATAATTGATTCCTGCATCTTTCAACAGCTTTTCATTGTAAAATGCCACCGTAGTTCCTACATGGGTGGGAAGACCATATTCCTTTCCATCTTTGGAATAGATTCCAAGACGGGACTGCACAATGTTATCGCGATAAGGATCTATTACATCATTTAATTCCATTAATCCGATATTACCAACCATGAAAGCTGGAAACTTACCAAGTTCAATGTCTACAACATCAGGTGCCCCTTCCCCCGATTCCAATGCAAGAGACAGCTTATTATGCATGTCATCGTATGGCATATTGCTTAACACCAGCTTCACCTTTTTATCCGGGTGTGCCTCATTCCACTTCTCAGCCATGTTGACGTAAAAATCCTGATGCAGTTCAATAAATGTCCATACATTTATTGTAGTAACATCGTTGCCTGATACCTCCATGGATTTTTTCCCAGCAGAGGCTCCTTTACTTCCTGCTTCCCCCGAGCTGCTCTTACTGCTGCAGCCTGCTGCCAGAATCACTGCCATGGCTGCACATGCAAGAGCCCCTAATACTCTTCTTTTCATGAATGAATCCTCCTTTTAATTCTGCCGGCTTATTAAACGTTTTATATGTTTTTTCACCAACCCGGCTTTTTTTGTGTTCATCACTGCGTCCGATGCTTTATTTTCACTAATTTTCATATATATGATTGCATACTAACACATGAAAAGTGGATTGTAAAGTATTTTTGCATAATTTTACACCTCTTTTTAATCGTTTAATCATGTAATTATACATAATTTTTTGTATATTTTTGTCGAACTCTCTTTTCAATACAAAAAAAGAACGTCTGCCTGTGTAAACAACAGATAAACGTCCTAAGTAAAGGCTAAATTTTATTTAACATTTTTCACTGACTTCCGTATCAAAAGTGTACAATCCACTGCGCATACATTTTCCTCTGTATGTTCCAGCTCTCCTCCATTTAACAGCTCTATTATCCATTCGCTGGCTTTATACCCAATATCATGGAGCGGCAGACTGACTGTTGTCAGGGGCGGATGGTAGTATCCTGAAAGTTCTCTGTCATCATATCCGGCAACGGAGATTTCATTGCCTATGGTCTGCTTTAATTCCTCCACTCTGTCGTAAACCCCGCCTGCCATCAGATCATTCATTGCAAATATGGCAGAAACACCTTTTTCAAGAAGTTCAGCGGCGCAGCGATATCCGGACTCTCTTGTCCAGTCACCCTCAGCAACAAGACCTGGATCGTAAAGAATTTTATTCTGAAATAAAACCTGCTGATATCCAACCAGCCTGGCCTGGGCATGAAGACTGTCAGGCTTTCCGGTTATGACCCCTACCTTTTTGTGTCCCTGATCCAGAAGATACGTTACAATAGCTGCTGCTCCACTGACATCATCCACCACAACAGAAGGAATCTTCCTGCTTTTGGAATACCCGTATGCCATGACTGCAGGGATTGGCAGATTATCCGGGATGCAATGAATTACACGTTCATGAGCTGCCACGTAGATAATTCCCTCTACCTGCTTTTCCATCAGTTTTTTAATCTCCTGCCTGACCAGCTCATAATAATCGTCTTTATTGTAATAAGTATCATTATATTTCTTAAACAGTCTTAGATTGGTTAACAGAATCTGATATTCCTGCCTCTGACAATAATCCGTGATTCCGTCAATAATATCCGGGATGCTGAATATAGTCATATCTTCCGCAATTACACCGATACTTCTGGTTTTCTGCATTTTTAAATTCTTTGCCACAATATTGGGCGTATAATTTAATTCTTCTGCCATTTTCAAAACCAGCTTCCTGGTTTTATCACTGGCACCAGGCTTATTATTCAAAATATTGGAAACTGTAGCCACCGATACGCCGCAGCATTTTGCCAGCTCTTTAATTGTCGCCATTATTTCCTCCAGAGATCTTTTTATTTATTAACTCAGATTTTTAATTAATTGTCAATATAGAAATATTAAACGTTTTATAAAAACGGCTATTTATTTTTTTGGTTTCATATATTTATACTTCTTGACATTTATTATCGTTTTTGTTACCATGTCATTGTATAAACTTAAGGAGAAGGAGTTTATTAACCAATGAATAAGATAATGCAGTCCATTAATGGCAGTATTTTAATACTATTTACAGCAGGCATGATTCTCATCCTGCTCTCTTTCTCTGGCTTTATTACATCATTTCTCCCTCCCGTCACGTTTGAAGATCTTCTGGATGGAAGAGAAATCAAAATGGGGAGTCATATTGAGGGTAATGTCGTCTATGCACTGGACTATTTCGCCTCCGATACCACTTATAAAAAAAACAGCGAAGGAATCATCGTTCCAAAGAAGAACTCCGGAAACTATTATATCATTCCTTTTTACGGCGGTTATCTGGGGCTTAAAACAGACAATGACCAGAATTTATCTTTTGACAGACTGACGGATGAAACCTATGCATTCTTAAAGGGTGGCCAAAAACCACAAATGGAAATATTTATTGACGGCCAGATCATCCCTATGAAGCAGAAACTGATTCCATATTTTCATAGATACTTATCAGATGCGGGATATAGCGTGGAAGAGATAAACGCAATGGGATCCCCTTTCTTAATCCAACCCAGAGCTTTTATCGTAAACCGGATTTTGTTCTCAGCCGGAACTGTATTTCTTTTCCTATCAGTCCTGATCTTTAGGCGGATCTACAGGCGGTTATGCATTTTAGAAGAATTCTCAAAAGATATACCGGTAACTTAAGCAAAGAAAAGCAGACAGCGAAATCGGCAGATCTTTCGCTGTCTGCATAGAGAATGGCATCGATTGAATGGTTTTGGATAAGAACTGCCGAAGTATGATTAAAACAAAATTTGTTGCACTTTCATTACCTATACAATAGCATTTTCCTCCCTATCTGACAATGAGGTATGCTCATTTTGGCATTATTATTGCTTTTTTCGACATCTTTACACCAGTATGCAATTCAATTTCAGAAAATCTCTGTAACATTTCTCAAATTCTTTTTTTCTGCCATAACTAATATATAAAACTTCCCCATTGCTCATCTCAACTTCGTCACCTTTCAACGAATTTATATGATGCATATTCACAATGTTATGGCGGTTGATCCGCACAAACCAGTCTTTTGGTAGCTTTACTTCCTCATCATTTAATCTTGCATTTATTCGCAAGCTTCCCTCTTTAATCATAAGACTTGTCTTTCGATAATAGGATTCCAGATAAAAAATATCACTGATATTAAAAACAAAGGTTTCTCCATTAAAAAAAGTAATATACTTCGTATGCCTTAAATCTTCTTTTCCATTGATAAAACAAGCTATTTTCATAATATCCCCCTATAAATCTATTATGGACAAATCGCCCTCAAAGATATAACGTTACTCCAATATTCCAATAACGAAGGTGAGAGATTTGCCAGTACCATGAATATTTATATCATATTTTCTCACACTAAAATAAAGAGATTACTAATTATAGTATTGAAAGGAGATTTATTATGAAATCAGACAAAGGCACAATGAAAAATAATTATGATATTGACATCCAAACCTGCTCCTCTACCGATTTGACAGGACTGATTCCTGCAGAACCAGCCACAGAAGATGAGCGGGAATCATATGAGGATCTCTACCATTATCTTCCCAAAGCAAAGGTGAAAGATAAAAAATAAAATTTCGTAATCCTTCTGCTTCTGAAAAAAAGCAGGCAGAAAACCGAAGGCTTTAAGTGAAATTTTCACTGCTCCTGTTTTCTGCCTGTTTTTATTATTTCGTATAAAAATAGTAGTTAACGATATACTTTCTGGCGATCATATCCTGACAGGCTTCAACAGCCGCCTGCCTGTCAGGAAAATCAATAGTAACTCTGTAGTACTTTTTCTCTTTTATTACAGCGATATTGGCGCAATCATAGTCCCGTTTAAAAATCGCGGCAACTTTTTCCGCATAGCTTTTGCTTCCAATGAGTCCCAGTTTTATATTTGTATCGTACTGATGATCTTTTGTGACCCGAACAATGGTAAAAGTGCTGAATTTTTTAATATGAAAACGGATGCCGAGAACTCCCTCTCCATATTCCGTAATTTCCCCCTGTACCAACTCCTTTTCTCCATCACTATGTTCAATATAAACCGCCAGCTGTTTTAAAAATCCCTCTCTCTCTTCCGGTGCAGATGGCAACTGGATTCCCGTCAACGGGAGCGTGATGTCCATCTCGGAAGACGACATATTTGTTTCAATTGTTACAGGTGTACCAAGTACGGATATGTTGTTCTCTCCGGATTTGTATAAATTCCTCACTTCTAAAACTGTGCGATTTACCACCGTTTCTTTTTTCTCTGTTTCTCTTACAGGTATCAGTCTGAAATAAATATCCTGAATAAATCCTTGAGCTGCCTGCTTAAAAAACTCACCAGATATTCCCATTTTTATGTCTTTTGATTCTATCTGAAGGCCAACACTGCTATCGGTTAGTACCTTTGTTGCGTCGTAAGGCAGGCTAATTAATGTCTCACTCACTTCATCAGTATTACCTGGTATGATAATTCTTGCAATGTCTCCTCCCTCTTCTTTTAGCTTTCTGACTGTTTCCAAAGCCTTATCCTGTCGAAAAGTCACCTGATCCCGTTTTATTCCATTGGAATCCGTAAGTCTCTCAATTGTGATTTGGGATACTGCCTTATCTGCGTTGCCTGGCTTTACTTCAACCGTTCTGTACTGAACATTTGATGCAGAGCTTGAGGAAGTGCTGTCTGAGTCATCATCATCATCATCATCATCATCATCATCTCTGTCCGAAGATTTCCCCAGTACTTTCACAATACCGGAAGCAGGGCTGATTACACCATTATTTTCCTGCACTGCATAATAGAATTTTCCAGGTGTCAGTCCGCTAAATTTCCATATACTACCTCCCTGATCCGCGGGATAATCCGAAACCAGAGTTCCGGAGATGTCATACAGACATATCCTTGCTCCTGGATAGACATTCGTCACCTTCACAGATCCAATGTCTCCCACGGCAGCCGGTGTCCTTAAAATGGAATTGACAAATGTGGAATTGACACTTTCCTTTGTACCGATCTTCTGAGTGACATAATATGCCATTCTGTCAGGTTCCACCTGTTTAAATATATAACTGGTTCCGGTAACCCCGGTTACAGTTTTTATAAGCGTACCATTTGTCAGATACAGATTTAAAGTGGCACCGTTTTCATATCCTGTCACCACGATTGCCTCCACGCTTCCACTTACCACAGGCGCATCGGCAGAATCAGACAATACCATTACTGATCCGGAAGCTGGACTGACAACATCATTAAATTTCTGATCTGCAAAATACCATTCTCCCGGTGTCAGATTGGTGAATCTCCAGATACCGCCTCCCTGGTCAGCAGGACTATCCGAAACCAGTGCCCCTGAAAGGTCATAAAGACATAATCTGGCACCTGGATAAACATTACTCACTTCAATATATCCAAGACCTCCTGCAATAACTGGTGTTCTTAAAATTGAATTCACAAATTGAGAATTCACACTTTCTTTAGTGCCTTTGGTCTGAGTAACATAATACCCCATAGGATCAGGCTCTACATTTGTAAATGTATAACTGGTACTTGTTACCCCATTTCCCTCTTTTATTAAAATTCCGTTTGTCAGATAAAGCTTTAAATCAGCACCGCTTTCATATCCGGTTACTGTAACAGACTCCACTCCTGCTGTTACTTCGGGAGCCGGAAGTTCTTCCAGAGGATCCGTAGGTATTGTAGCCAATTCCGTTGTCTGGCTGTTTACATTGTTGATTTTCTGTACCGCATAATAGGATTTTCCCGCAGTCAGTCCTGCAAATCTTAAGATTCCGTTTCCCTGGTCTGACGGGTCATTCATAACCTCAGATCCGTCAGCTTCATAAAGATGTACTTGCGCCCCAGGATATACGTTACTCACATCCACATAGGAAACTCCCGCGCTGATTACCGGAGTCCTTAAAATTGAATTTAGGAAATCACAATTAGTGCTCTCTTTCGTTCCCACTGTCTGGGTAACATAATACCCTAAATAATGAGGTTCTACACCCGTAAATGTATAGCTGATCCCGCTTACCTCTTCTTTTGTATCCATCAGCACTCCATCTGTCCGGTATAGTTTTAAGGTAGCACCATCTTCGTAATTTGCCACAACAATGGATTCCACTCCCGCTGTTGCAGTTGGTGCTGATATTGCCTCAGAAGGATCGGCAAGTATCCTTATAAGGGCAGTTGGCTGACTGACCACTCCATTGATTTCCTGAATCGCATAATAAGATTCCCCCGCAGTCAGTCCTGCAAATCTTAAGATACCGTTTCCCTGGTCCGACGGGTCATTCGTAATCTCAGATCCGTCAGAATGATAAAGATATACTTGTGCCCCGGGATAGATATTGCTCACATCCGCATACCCCACTCCTGCACTGCCAGTTGGAGTCCTTAAAATAGAATTTAAAAAACTGCAATTATCACTCTCCAGTGAATTCACTGTCTGAGTAACATAATATCCAAGCTGATGTGGTACAACATCTGTAAATATATAGCTGGACCCACTTGCACCTTCTTTCGTATCAATCAGTAATCCATCCGTCCGGTATAGCTTTAAGTCTGCACCGCTTACATAATCGGTTACTTCAATAGACTCCACTCCTGATTCTGCGCTTGGAGGATCGGGTTTCGTTGAAAATTCTTCAACATCTGCTGGTTCCATGAAAGAAGCTGAAGAAGGACTTGCTTCCGACTCCATTGTCCCTAAAGTTTCCGCCTCAATCATTCCCGGCTTTAAGAACACCATTAAAAATATAAATACCATACACATTGCAAAAATCCTCTTTTGTACCATAAGCAGTTTTATCCCCTTTATATTCTAATATGATGTGATATCATTATAGAGGTTTTAATATTATTTTTGTGCTCTTATGCGGAACATTTGATACCCACATCAGTATAAAAAAACCGCCCATAATCAGACTGGATGGTTTATCTTTGATTCAGTTATTTAAAAGTTCACCGGGTGTGGCACCGTACTTTCGGCGGAACGCAGCAATAAAATGGCTTGTATTGGAATACCCCACTAACCCTGCTATATCCTTGACCTTAAAACGTTTTTGCTCAATCAGTACTTTTGCCATTTCCATACGCTTATTTAAGATATAGCTGTAAATTGTCTGTCCAAAATACTGCTTAAAACCTGTTTTTAGTTTGTACTCATTTAAATATACCTTGCGGGAAAGTTGAAAAAGAGTCATCGGTTCCACGAAAGTCTTATCCAGTATTTCCCGTGCGTAATTCAGTGCTTCAATATCCTCCCTTGAAAGTGAAATTACTACTGACGTCTTTCCGTTATCTTCAATAATTTCATTAAGATATACCGCAAGTAATTCTAATATTTTTGCTTCCATATAGATATTTTTTAATCCCTGACAAATATGGCTGTCAATGAGCTGTGACAATATTCCTGAAATACGTGGAGTTATCACTTTTCGTTTTAATCCCGCCTGTAAGCTTTCAAATTCATTTCCGATACTGTCCAGATTTAAAAAATGGGCTACTTCTAAAAGCATTGCAGGATCAAAAGAGATGCCGACTCCGTAGTAATGTTTTCCTTTATCAAATTTACTGATACACTCACCCGAGACATTGGTCATCAGACAGCTCTCATTCTTTTCAAGACGGAAGACCACATCCAGTCCGGTGAAAGACCACTCAATGCTGTCTCCAAGACAAAATGACAATCTGTTCAAATGATCTGACTTTATCTGCTCCTTGAGAACCAATTGCTGATCGGGAGTAAAATCAAATAAAGTAAGTGATGGAATACCAGATGTTGCCGTAAATTTTATCTTTTCCGCTGAATTCTCTCCAGAATACGACAAAATTGGTCCTGCCAATTTGTCGGAAGATGTATAAAATATTCCCTCTCCGCTATATGAATTTATGTTTTTCATGTATATCTCTCCATTCGGAATTCTTTTGTCATTATTTTCAAACTAATCTTATATACAATCAATAAATTCTGAATTTAAAACAAATTTCGTTTTTAATTCATTTCGCTTCATATTTTTAAAATTAGTAACCAAATATTTCATTTTTAATCCCTTTTTTTCAGTTAATATCGAAATTATAGCGTTAAAGTGATATTATGTCAATTAAATTTCATACTGCACTTTTACAAAATATTCTATAAATAAAAAAATCCAATCAGAATATCTCTAAGACATCTGACCGGATCTTACTTTTGAACTAAAAGACATAGTTTTACTTACCTGTATCAATAATTGCATCCACAATATCCATATAATCACTGCAGTACTTCTCATACATGGGCTTTACCGCATCCTGAAATTCCTGTTTCTCGCCTGGTGACAGCTCTATAATCTGGCACCCTGCCTGCCGGACCTTCTTCTCCGATTCTTTTTCCCGTTCTGACCACAGCCTTCTTTCATACTCTGCCGACTCCAATGCACACTCTTTAATTATGTTCTGATCTTCTCTTGACAACTTGTCCCAGGTTGGCTGTGAGCAGAGCTGAAGTTCCGGTACCCGGTTATGTTCATCAATGGTGTAATACTTGGCCACTTCGTAATGACTGGTGGATTCATAAGACGGCCAGTTATTCTCCGCACCGTCAATCGTTCCGGTCTGCAGCGCAGAATAAACTTCCGCATAAGACATAGGCGCAGGACTTGCTCCCAGTGCCTCCACCATTCCAATCATCATCTCTGATTCCTGAACGCGGATTTTAAGCCCTTTCATATCTTCCAGCTTCCTGATTGGACGGACGGAATTATAAAAGTTTCTGGCACCGGCATCATACCAGGATAAAGGTACCAGATTGGAACCCTCAAAGGAATTCATGAAATCTTTTCCAATGGCTCCGTCAAGCACCTGCCACATGTGGTCCGCATCCCGGTAAAGATACGGAAGCTGCAGTACATTCAGCTTTGGAACAAACTCTGCCAGAGGAGACAAAGACATTCTCATAAAGTCAATGCCGCCAAACTGCAGCTGCTCACATACTGACTTTTCATCTCCCAGTACCCCGCCTGCCTGGACATTGATTAAAATCCTCCCGCTGGTTTTCTGACTGATCAGTTCTGCAAATTTATATGCTCCCTGTGTTGTCGGATAATCTTCTGCCTGATTTTCCGCATAGGTAAATACATATTCTGGGGTTTCCCTCATTCCTTTCCCCGGCCCCTCCGTTGCTGACGTACCATGATTCAAGTCCGTATCTCTACTTGCAACATTCTGGTTTTGTCCTATGCAGCCAGAAAGAACTACTGCCATGACTACCCCCAGCAACACACCTGGTAGTTCCCTTCTCATAAACCCCGTCCTTCCTTAACGCCGTCATAATAGTAATCTGTCTCTTCTTAACATCCTATTAACATATTTTATTATATTCGGCAACTTTTCGCAAGGAAACGGTTAAAATTTTATATTTTCAACAATATTCGTCCCTATTTTCTGTTGAATATACTCATTCGGTATTCTGTGGGGCTGATACCGGTAACCCTCTTAAATACCTTTGCAAAGTAATTGGAATCATTATAGCCCACAGCTTCTCCAATCTCCTTTACATTGACCATCGGTTCTGTCAGAAGTTTTTTTGCAGCTTCTACTCTGCATTCTGTCAGATAGGTTGTAAAATTTTTATCAAAACATTGTTTAAACAATTTACAAAAGTATGCCTCTGAATAATTCATCACTCTTGCCACATCCTGCATGGATAAGTCCCTGATATAATTTTCTTCCATGTATTGCCGTATGGCCTCTGCTACTTTATGAAGCCTTATCTGCCCGTCTCCTGCGCTCAGTTCTCCAGAATATTTAAAATGAACAGGCTCTGGTACCGCTTGTACTTCCCCTTCCTTTTCTTCCAGCCGGGCTTTATCAGCCAGACGCATGGCCTCATCCAGCACACCAATCAGTTCCTCTTCCTTACAGGGTTTTAACAAATAATCAAGAACCCGGATCCCAATGGCTTTCTTCGCATAAGAGAAATCATCAAAAGCAGTCAGAAAAATAATACTGCACTGGCTTTTGCGCCGGCGCATCTCCTGTGCTGCCTCAATGCCGTTGATCCCCGGCATTTCGATATCCAGAACCGCAATCTGAATGTCGTGCTCCTCAAATAATTCCAGTGCTTCTCTTCCATTTTCTGCCTGCCAGATTTTACACTGGTCTCCCAATTCCCTTGTCAGAGTTTTATAAAGCACCTTTCTTTCTATTAATTCATCATCTGCAATCAATACCCGATACATATAAGCTCCCTCTTTCACAGTCTGACCGGTATAGTAAGCAGGACTGCTGTACCACAGCCTTGTCTGCTGTATATCTGAAAATCACCTCCATCGTACATACGATGAATTCTCTGGTAAATGTTGCCGGCTCCGATTCCCACTCTGGAAGTGGAATGAGCTGCCAGAGCTTCTCTTAGCTCTCCTAAACTCTCCTCACTCATTCCCACACCAGTATCTGCAATGGATATAATGATTTTCTGGTCTTTTTCCCATATCCGGATCCGGATGCTTCCTCCCTCTTCCTTCTTTGAAATACCATGCATCACCGCATTCTCAACAAGAGGCTGTAACGTGAATGTAGGAATCATGATCCGGCTGCTGTCAGCCAGACACTGGATATCATAATGAAGTCTGCTGCCAAACCGCATCTGCTGTAAATACATGTAGTCACTCACTACCTGAAGTTCTTTTTTCAAGAGTACTTCCGATTCCGGCGTTTTTAAGTTATAACGGAATAAATTACCAAGGCATTCAATCATACGCTCCGTTGTCCCGGCATCCTCCAGCTTTGCCATGCAGGAAATCATGTTTAAGGTATTAAAGAGAAAATGAGGATTAATCTGATTTTTCAACAGCTCAAGCTTTGTTGCGTCAAGTCTTTTTTCTATCTCCATCTTTTCAATCTCCTCCTTGTGAAGGAGATCTGCCATTTCATTCTTCTCTTTTAAGGTAGTTATATACTGATTGGTGGAGTGTTTCATTTTATTAAAAGCTCGGACCAATTCGCCAATCTCATCCTGATTTTCAACTTCCACATCTTCATTGCTGAAATCATTACCTGCAATTTTTCTAGAAATACACGCCAGACGTACCACCGGAACTACCATATCCCGGTGCATCATGCGGCTTACATAAAAGGTTCCGCTGATGCTTAGTACTGCTAGAACCAGAATTATGACCGGAAACCGGTATAAAATTGGTACTTTTGTATGATAGGCATCAGAGCCTTCTCTTAGTGTACTCTGTACCAGACGTTTGCCATAGTCCGAAAGATAATCCTGCATCCGATAGATGCGGTACAATTCATTAATATACTGGGTTATGGAAAAACCGTTTTCATCCTTCCCCAAAAGGAACAAATCTCTCCACCTGCTATAATTTTCATAACCATTACGAATGGACCAGGTTATGGAATATCGTTCATTCCCCACCCGTTCATAATCAAATGGCAATTCTGAAACACTGCGTTCTGTCCGGGCGCAGGCTGTTTCAAATAATATTTTGCTCTCGTCGGAACGATCCTTCACATAATTTTTAAAAGCCATGGTTTCCTCTTCCATTGCAGCCTGATAATCATGGCATTTGGAATTATCCTCCAGAATCTGGTTAAATCCATTCAATGCAAAGTCAAGTATTACAATATTAAATATAATGGAAAGTGCCACGATCAGAATAACCATGGCTGCGATTGTCTTAATCTTCTGCTTTAACGTAAAAGAAAGCCACTTCTCATGCAGCTTTTTTGTCCCCCATCGTCCCACTTTCACCGCATTTCCCCCTCTTGTCCTACTGTCAAAAGTACTTTAGTAAACCGCTTTTATTATAGCAGATCTGAAATATTTATGCACCTGCAGTTTTTCTTCCAGTTTCCGGCTGACAGCCAAAACGAAACCGCAAAGATACGAGTAAAAGCTCGACGTACCTTTGCGGTTCTTATGGATTTATTCCCTGCTGATCTTTAGTGAAGACGGAACTTACTCATTAACTCCCGTAAATTCTCTGCCTGGCCGGAAAGCTCCTCACTGGCTGCGGCACTCTGCTCTGCTGTGGCGGAGTTGCTTTGTACAACAGAAGAAATCTGTTCAATTCCAACCGTTACCTGAGTTACTTTATCACTCTGTTCCTGCAGTTCGTTGGCAGATTTTTCAATAGCTGTTACCATATTTCTTGTCTCCATGAGAATGCCATTTAAGGTCTCTCCAGTTGAAGAAGCAACTCCAGTCCCCTTTTCAACTGCTGTAATGGTATCTGCTACCAGACTTGAAGTATCCTTTGCAGCATTGGCACTTTTACCTGCCAGATTACGTACTTCATCGGCTACTACAGCAAACCCTTTTCCTGCTTCTCCTGCTCTTGCTGCCTCAACAGCCGCATTCAGCGCAAGTATATTGGTCTGGAAAGCGATATCTTCAATCAGCTTATTGACCTTTTCAATCTCCTTGGATTTCTTACTGATCTGTTCCATGGACTGCATCATTACCTGCATCTGGGCGTTGCCGTCTTCCATGGCCTTGCCAACCTGTCCGGCCTGGTTATTAATGCCTTCCACTGTCTTAGCCGTATTTAAGAGGCTGTTTGATATCTCATTAACAGAAGAAGATAACTCTTCTACGGAAGCAGCCTGTTCTACCGCACCCTGACTTAAATTCTGTGCCCCCTGGGAAACCTGAGCACTGCCCTTTGCAACCTCATCTGCAGACATGTTAATGGTTTCCATGGTTTTAGAAAGCATATCTTCTGCCTTCATAATGGCTTCCTGAATCACAACATAATCACCATTAAAGTCCATGCCCTGGGAACGGCGGAAATCACCGGAAGCAATCTTATCCATAGATGCCGCAATGGTATTGTTATACCCTCTGACGCTGGTAACATAATTGCCGATTTCCTCAGCCAGCTGCCCAATTTCATCTTTTCGTTTAATAACGGGCACATCGCTGGTTAAATCTCCGTTGGATAAAAGCTTCATTCTGTCTGCAATTGCAGAAATGGGACTTGCAATTGAGCCTGCAAACCAGAAAGCCATGAAACAGCCTGCAGCAATTGATATAATCAGAAGAATCGACATACCTCCCGCTACCGCATAAATTGAGTTTGTTGTTTCATTAATCGGTGCGACGACTCCAAGTGACCAGCCATCACTGCCGCTTACAGGACTGTAGTAGCAGTATCTGCTTACGCCCTTATACTCATATTTTCCGATATCGGTAGAACCAGATGTGATCTTCTGAAACATCTTGCCGATTGAGGCGTAAGAAGAATCACTCTTTGCTTTCTCAATCATGTTGCTGCGTTCCTGAACAAGATCCGCATTATTGCCGCCGATTAAAGTTCCGGTACTGTCTAAAAGAAATGCATTTCCTGTTTTACCAATTTTAAAGTCTTTAATCAGATTGCTTAACACGCTTCCGTCATAGGTACCTACAAGAATTCCAAAATCATAAGGGGTAGCCACCCGGATTACCAACGCATTGTTGCTGTCGTATTCCGTAGTTGAAATTGTGGTCTGTCCGTTTAATGCTTTTGTTATGTAATCCATACCTGCGAAGCTGTCTCCGATGTGCTCCCCGCTGGCGCTGCGGGTTACCACGCCTTCCTTACTGATTACTTCCAGATCCTTATAACCATAAAGGGTACACTGGTTACTTAAGTACTCTGTAACCACTCTGGAGTTAATTGACTTTAAGCTTCCTCCCTGAGCACTGGCTTCAATACTGACCTTCATCTGGTCTAAATTCTGAACAATCAGACTGTTTACCAGCTTTCCTGTTGCTTCCAGATCACTCTTTACAACATCTGTAATACCACCAAAACTTACCGTAATACTGACAATCATGTTGGTTACAGAAAGTCCAAGAATAATTGCAATGATAAACATCAGCATCCTCATCTTCAATGATTTCACAGATAATTTTGCCTTAATTGATGCTCCCGAATTCTTTTTCTTACTCAACCCCATTCCTTTTGCCTTTTGGGTCTTTCGATTCCACTTCTTATCCCCCGGTGTTTTCATAGTCTTATGCTCCTTGTCTCATCTTTGGTAAATGTGAACCATGACATTTCATAAATGGTTTTTTTCATTATACGATATTTTGTAACTATTTGTCAACGTATCCATAAATTGACAATGGTTTTTTATTTATCTTTTAACAGACAAAAGTCTATTATCTCAATAAAAAAAGATATCTCACTCCATTTTCCACAAAGAAAAAGAATCCGATATCTTTTTTTACACTCCATGCTCCCCAGTTATTTAAAAAGGGTTTGAACCAATATCATATAAAGTGCCGTGCCTCCGCCGATGCTTAAAAGAGAATTCCCCTTCCATATATGCAGCAGGGCTATGACTGCGATGGAAAGAACCTCAGGAAGGCCGTAAGGATGGGACGTAAAAGAAACTCCTCTTAAGCAGTAAACCACTAATAAGCCAATGGTAGCATAGGGAAGAGTATTGCCCAGGTAAACCACATATTTTGGTGTTTTCTTTCCTGCTGGAAAAAAAAGAAAAGGCAGAAACCGGGTAAGCACCGTAGCCAGAATCATAGCCAGCGTAATTAGTGCATAATTGATAACATTATATTTCAAATTCGTTCCTCCTTATCTTTACTCCTCCAATACCCAAGGGTAATGACAGAAATAATCACCACCATGGCAGGTACAATAAAAACATCCTTACCAAAAAGAATTACACACAAAACAGAAGAAAAAAACCCGATACATGCTGCCCGGTGATCCTTACGGGATTTCCATTGATCGATAAAGATAACCGTGAACAGAGCTGTCAGGGCAAAATCCATACCAGCTGTATCAAACCGGATCACAGTTCCTGCTATGGCGCCCGCAATCGTCCCAAAGATCCAGTACAGCTGGTCCAATGCCGCAATAAAAAAATAAACC
>Ga0316600_10000508_pt1 | contig 18748 bp, 16 predicted proteins | sample OWC_soil_day5_CT_FD_207652 | JGI IMG/M metagenome (GOLD analysis project Ga0316600, IMG submission 207652) | Wetland soil microbial communities from Old Woman Creek delta, Ohio, United States - OWC_soil_day5_CT | ecosystem: Environmental > Terrestrial > Soil > Wetlands | place: USA: Ohio... | reverse complement strand
GAAGTATTTTTAAAGTTAATCTAGAACAAATAGTATTATTGTCAATTCTAATAAAATGGATTTATCTTTTATATTGTTAGGAGTGAAATAAAATGAATTTAAAAGAAGTAAAATTAAAAGCGAAAGAGTTAGGCATTTTACCTAAAGCATTAAAAAAAGCTGAACTTATCCGCGAAATACAAAAAGCAGAAAATAATTATCCTTGCTTTGGTCTATCTGTCGATACTTGTGATCAAACCAATTGTCTATGGCGTAAAGATTGTCTTAAATAAGTTACAAAATCTATTTTATGTTATTTCAATTTGACAATTATGAAAATTCTATTACTCTACCAGAAAAAGCACTGCATTTCATTCATTGAATGCGGTGTTTTTTTCGTACAATTCTATTCTAAAAAAAAAGAATTCCTAAACTGGAATTCTCTAAATTACGTCTGGCAGGGGCAGAAGGACTTGAACCCTCAACCAACGGTTTTGGAGACCGCTACTCTACCAATTGAGCTATACCCCTATGGAGCGGAAAAGGAGATTCGAACTCCCGACCCTCGCCTTGGCAAGGCGATGCTCTACCGCTGAGCTATTTCCGCATAAATGGCGACCCGGATGGGACTCGAACCCACGACCTCCGCCGTGACAGGGCGGCATTCTAACCAACTAAACTACCAGGCCATGTTAAACAATTCGCCTAACAAATAAATATTATACAGGAAGTGTTTTGCTATGTCAATAACTAATTATACGAGATAAAATTGGCATGAAAATACGCTATTTAAAAATATGTATTTACATGCCAATCAACATTGATCTTAAATTATAATTTTCTGCTACCGCGTTTGGTCATCGGTTGACCTTCTTTGCAAAGCGGGCAATCTTCTGGTTGATATGTTGTAACTGTAAGATGAAGTAAAGCCTTATATGGAACTTCATCAAAGCTTGCTTTACCACCACTACGATCAACGAGCATCCCAATCCCTACAGGTATGCCACCTTGTTCTTTAACAACTTCAACGACTTCTTTGATCGAACCGCCAGTTGTCACAATATCTTCAACAATCAGTACTCTTTCACCTTTAGCAATTTTAAAACCACGACGCAATGTCATTTTACCATTTTCACGTTCTGTGAATATCGCACGTGTTCCTAATGCCTTACCAACTTCATGCGCTAGTAATATGCCACCAGTAACAGGACCAACAACCACTTCAATGTTTTCATCAACAAATTTCTCTGCTAATGCTTTACATAGTTGTTCTGTATATCTCGGATGTTGTAACACTTGGAATTTTTCTACATACATTGGACTATGTAATCCGGATGTCAGTAAAAAATGTCCTTCTAATATCGCACCTGTTTTAACAAACAGTTCTTTTACTTCTGCTTCTGTCATTTATTTTACAGCCTCCATCTCTTTTATTATGCTTAATGCCGCTTCTCTTGGATCTTCTGCCGCCGTAATTGGACGACCAATGACAAGATGACTGGCTCCACTTGTAAGTGCACTTGCGGGAGTAGCGATTCTGCTTTGATCATTTAATGCTGCTCCGACTGGTCTTACCCCAGGCGTAACAATCATAAAATCTTTGCCACAGGCCGCGCGAATCGCTGCCGCTTCTTGTGGAGATGCAACTACACCATCAAGTCCAGCTTGCTTTGCAAGTTTTGCCAACCGAACTACTTGTTCCTGAATCGGTATTTTCTGTCCAAGGCCTTCCCAATCAGATTCATTCATACTCGTAAGAATGGTTACAGCAATTAACTTCGGTCTTGCCATACCACTTTTTTCTGACTCTTTTTGCAAATTTTCTACTGCAGTTTTCATCATGGTGTAACCACCAGATGCATGCACATTTAACATTGTTGCACCAAGTCTAGTTAACGAACCCAAGCCCTGTGCTGCTGTATTTGGGATATCATGAAGTTTTAAATCTAAAAAAACTTCTTTTCCTTGTTTACGTAAGTATTTAATTACAGAGCTTCCTACACTATAGAAAAGCTCCATACCTACTTTATAATAAATTACACTATCGCCTAGTTTCATAACCAAAGCTTCCACTTTGTCCATACTATGAAAGTCTAGCGCTACGATAAGTCTATTATCAGCCATACTATTTCTCCATACCATTCTATTATTTATTGAGTTTCATTTGTCCAATCAATTGGCTTACATGTGTTAAATTTTTCTTAACTAGATACGCTTGAATGCCTTTAGCCACATCTTCTACTGCAGAAGGATTTACAAAATTGGCCGTACCAATGGCAACTGCACTCGCACCAGCTAAGAAAAACTCTATCGCATCTTCTGCTGTCATGATGCCGCCCATACCGATAATCGGTATTTTTACAGCTTGTGCTACCTGCCATACCATACGTACAGCTACTGGTTTTACCGCTGGACCAGAAAGACCGCCTGTAATATTGCCTAGAACAGGTTTCCAACTGTTCACATCAATTACCATGCCAATCAGTGTATTAATCATGGAGATTACATCAGCACCAGCTTCTTCAACCGCTTTTGCCATATCAGCAATATCCGTAACATTTGGTGATAATTTAATAATGACAGGTTTACTTGTACTAGTCTTTACTTCACGTACCACTGCTGCTGCACTGTCACGATCCGTTCCGAAAACGATACCGCCTTCTTTTACATTTGGACAAGAGACGTTAATCTCTATCGCCGCAACACCATCAACGTCAAGAAGGTTTGCAAGCTCCCCGTATTCCTCTACTGTACTCCCAGAAATATTCACAATAATCGGGACATCATATTTTTTCAAACGAGGTAATATATCACTTAAAAAATGCTCTACCCCAGGGTTTTCTAAACCAATACAGTTTAGCATGCCACTTGGTGTCTCCGCGATTCTTACCCCTTCATTACCACTTCGCGGCAATAAAGTCGTTCCTTTTACGACAACAGCACCCATTTCATTTAAATCAACAAAATCGCTATACTCTTCGCCAAAGCCAAAAGTTCCTGAACCAGTCATGATTGGATTTTTCATTTTTATACCAGCAAGATCAATCGCTAACATGCTTTCACTACGATTCATTACAGCACCTCCTCAGCCCAAAAAACAGGGCCATCAGTGCAAACTTTTTTACGTTTATCACCAAGTTTACTTGCACAAGTACAAGATAAACATGCACCAATCCCACAGGCCATATATTTTTCCAGCGAAACTTGGCAAGGGATTGCATGCTCTTTTGCGAATTTTGCTACCGCTTCCATCATCACATGTGGACCACAAACAAAAATCCGATCAAACTGATTTGATTTTACAAGTTCAGGCAATGCACTTACTGTAAAGCCCTTCGTTCCCATAGAACCATCATCTGTTGTAATATGAATTTCTTTTGCCAAGCCTTGATACATCGGCTGCCAAAACATTTCCGTTTTATTTCTACCACCCATTAAAACTGTCGTAGTACACGGGTTAAGCCGCTGAGCTAAAAAGATCAGCGGCGCTATCCCCATCCCGCCCCCTACAAGTAGAGGGCGTTCACAAGTTAAATCAAAGCCATTGCCTAAAGGGCCTAGACAATTTACTTCGTCATTTGTTTTTAGATTTGCTAGATAAGCAGTCCCTTTACCGACAATTCTATAAATAAGACTAAGTGTACCGGCTTCGACATCCACATTAGAAATGCTAATCGGGCGACGAAGTAACGGCTCGCCTGTTGCAACTTTTATATGAACAAATTGACCAGGTACAGCTTGCTGAGCTATTGTAGGTGCGTAAACGATTAATTCTTTTACATCATCTGTAATACTTTTGTTCTCAACAATCGTCGTATCAATAGCAAATTTAGGCAAGTGTATCGCCTCCACCAACATAGTCTTGCAGTGCCAATGCGTATACCAAACGACGTTCACGCATGAAGTTTAGAACGCGTAATACTTCCCAAGCAGTATCCATTGAAGTTAAACAAGGAATCGCATGTTCTACTGTCGCACGGCGAATTTTAAAACCATCGCGCTCAGAACCTTTTCCTTGCGTTAACGTATTAATTACCATATTGATTTTACCTGTTTTAATCATTTTGATAATATCAGCTTTATGTTCATGCACTTTACTTACAACATCTACTTTGATTCCTAGTTCTTTAATCGTTTTTGCAGTACCTGCAGTTGCAACTAAGTGGAAACCAAGATCAGAAAAAGCTTGTGCAAGCTGTTCTACTTCTTCTTTATCTTTATCAGCCACAGTGAAGAGAATCGTGCCATGGGTTGGAATGTTCATACCCGCACCAGTGATTGCTTTATAAAGCGCACGTGCATAATGATAATCAATCCCCATAACTTCACCCGTTGATTTCATTTCAGGTCCGAGCGAAATATCTACATCTTGCATTTTTGCAAACGAGAATACTGGAGCTTTTACTGCAATATGTGGTTTTGCAGGAAGTAATCCAGGTTTATAACCAAGCGATTCTAGCGTTTCGCCCATTGCAATACGAGTAGCAACATTAACCATCTTCACATCCGTTACTTTACTCAAGAATGGAATGGTCCGGCTCGAACGAGGATTTACTTCAATTACATATACTTTATCATCCACAACAACATATTGAATGTTAAGCAGACCTTTTACATTTAAACCAACTGCTAATCGTTTTGTATAATCAATGATGGTATAAATTACTTTTGCCGATAAGGTTTGTGGCGGATATACCGCAATACTATCACCAGAGTGAACACCGGCACGTTCAATATGTTCCATAATACCAGGAATCATAACCTCTTTACCATCGGAGATCCCATCAACTTCAACTTCTGTACCTTGCATATATCGATCGACTAGAACTGGATGTTCTGGTGATGCTTTAACTGCACGGCCCATATAATCACGAAGTTCATCTTCATTATATACAATTTCCATTGCTCTACCACCTAATACATAGGAAGGACGAACAACCACCGGATAACCGATTTCATTTGCCGCTATAATTGCATCTTCAGAGTTGGTTACACTAGTACCTTGTGGACGAGGAATACCAATGTTTTCAAGCAATTCATCAAAACGTTCTCTATCTTCAGCTCTATCAATATCATCAACAGAGGTACCAAAAACCTTAACGCCTGCTTTTGATAAAGAATCTGCTAAATTAATTGCGGTCTGACCACCAAATTGAACGATAACGCCTTCTGGTTTTTCTTTATCAATGACGTTTAATACATCTTCTGGTGTTAATGGCTCAAAATAAAGTCTATCAGATGTATCGAAATCCGTACTTACTGTTTCTGGATTATTATTTATGATGATAGATTCAATACCCATTTCACGTAATGCCCATACAGAATGGACGGAACAATAATCAAATTCTACCCCTTGACCAATCCGAATCGGACCAGAACCTAGCACCAATACTTTACGCTTATTAGAAGGAATCACTTCATCTTCTTGTGCGTAAGTAGAATAGTAGTAAGGTGTTGCTGCTTCAAATTCAGCAGCACAAGTATCCACCATTTTATAACATGGTACCACATTGAAGGATTTACGAATTGCTCTGATTTCTTCCATTGATTTGGCAACAATTTCAGCAATGGAGCGATCTGCAATTCCCATTTTTTTCGCCGCAAGCATTAATTCTTCAGTTAACGGTTCTTTTGCAATACGATTTTCCATTGTTGCAATTTTTAAAATTTTATTTAAGAACCATTCATCAATCTTTGTAATATCATGAATTTCATCTACAGTCGCGATACCTCTACGAAGTGCTTCTGCTATAACAAAGATACGTTCATCATCAATACTACCCAAAGCCGATTTCACTTTTTCATCAGACCACGCATCCATATCGTTCATATGAAGACGGTTTACTCCGATTTCAAGCGAACGTACTGCTTTTAAAATCGCACCTTCAAAAGAACGGTCTATTGACATTACCTCACCAGTTGCCTTCATCTGTGTCCCAAGTTCTCTATCGGCAAAGACAAATTTATCAAATGGCCAACGCGGGAACTTCACTACACAATAATCCAATGCTGGCTCAAAGCAGGCCATAGTCTTTTTTGTTACCGCATTCACGATTTCATCTAAATGATAACCAATGGCGATTTTTGCAGCTACCTTTGCAATTGGATAACCAGTTGCTTTGGAAGCAAGCGCACTAGAGCGACTTACCCGAGGGTTTACTTCAATTACTATATAATTGTCACTGTCAGGATCCAATGCATATTGTGCATTACAGCCACCTTCAATCCCAAGTTCACGAATAATCCGAAGGGATGCACTACGAAGCATTTGGTACTCATGATCGCTTAAGGTTTGCGTAGGTGCAACTACGATACTATCGCCAGTATGAACCCCAACTGGGTCAAAGTTTTCCATATTACATACAGTAATGCAGTTATCATTAGAATCACGCATTACTTCGTACTCAATTTCTTTCCAACCAGCAACGCTACGTTCGATTAGTACTTGACCAATCATACTGTATTTTAAACCACGAATTACGGTGGCAATCAAATCTTCTTCATTATCCGCGATACCGCCACCAGTCCCCCCCATAGTATACGCTGGTCTAACGATAATCGGATATCCAATTTTATTTGCAAAAGCAACTGCGGATTCTACATCTTCTACAATCGTACTTTCTGGAATTGGCTCACCAATTTTTTGCATTGTTTCTTTAAATAACTCGCGATCTTCGGCCTTTTTTATGCCTTCGAGCGATGTTCCTAAAAGCTCTACTTTATATTTTTCTAGAATTCCTGCTTCAGAAAGTTTTACTGCAAGATTCAACCCAGCCTGTCCACCTAATGTTGCAAGCAAACCATCTGGTTGTTCTTTACTGATAATTTCTTCTAAGAACTCTAAGGTTAATGGTTCAATATAAACACGGTCGGCAATGTTTGCATCAGTCATAATCGTTGCAGGGTTACTGTTCACCAATACAACTTCCAAACCTTCTTCTTTTAACGCGCGACATGCTTGTGTTCCCGCATAGTCAAATTCTGCTGCCTGACCAATGATAATTGGACCGGAACCGATTACTAGTACTTTACGTAAATATTCTTTTTTTGGCACAGATTATTCCCCCTTCGTCAGCATCGTCCAAAATTCATCAAATAAATAAGTGTTATCATCTGGTCCAGGTGATGCTTCTGGATGATATTGTATGGAAAACATCGGTAAATCATTATGACGCATACCTTCTACTGTACCATCATTAACGGCACGGTGTGTCACTCGTAATGGCAATTTAGCTAAAGACGCTTCATCTACAGCATAACCATGATTTTGTGAAGAAATGTGAATTCGACCCGTCAATAAATTTTTCACTGGTTGATTAGAACCACGATGTCCGAATTTTAACTTATAAGTATCAGCCCCCAAAGCAAGTGCTAGCAATTGGTGACCTAAACAAATACCAAAGATTGGTTTTTTGCCCAATAATTTTTTTACTGTTTCAGTGACTTCTGGAATATCCTTAGGATCTCCTGGCCCATTCGAGAGGAAAATTCCATCTGGATTCATCGCCAAAACTTCTTCAGCTGTAGTATTGGCAGGAACGATTGTTAGATTACAACCGATTTTGTGTAATTCTCTTAAGATATTTTGTTTGATACCAAAATCCATAACCACTACGCTTGGTCCATCATTTTCCATATGATAAATTTCAGGTGTTGTTACTGCATCTACAACATCTGTTTTCAGTGGTGTTGCAAATAAAGCATCGATTTCTTCTTGCGAAGCATCTTCACTCACAATAACACCTTTCATCGTACCAGCAGAACGGATTATTCTCGTTACTGCGCGTGTATCTACTCCATAGATACATGGAATATTGTTATTTGTTAAGAAATCTCTCAAACTTCCTTGCAATTGCCAGTTGCTAGCTTCCTCACAAAGTTCACCAATAACAAAACCACTTACAAAAGGTTTTCTCGATTGATTAAAAATTTCAGAAATACCATAGTTGCCAATCATCGGATACGTCAAGGTAACGATTTGACTGCAATACGATGGATCGGTAAGAATTTCCTGATAACCGCTCATACCAGTATTAAATACAACTTCACCAGTAGATTTAGCATCATTTAGTAAGTTACCATAAAAAACGCTACCATCTTCTAATATTAATTTACCCTTCAAAAGAGCACCTCCGTTTTATATAATTTGCTATCAATCAGCAAATAATTTCGCCGTCTTTCATGACGATTTTACCATTTACAATGGTTGCTACTGCTTTACCTTTTAGTTTTTTACCAACAAAAGGTGAGTGAGAACCACGTGTATAGAACTTAGCTGCATCAACAGTCCATTCTAAATCTGGATTAATCACTGCAATATCAGCTACAGCCCCAACTTCAAGTACACCAATTGGTAAGTTAAAAACTTCTGCCGGCTTACTCGTCATGTTTGCAATAATTTCACTTAACTCAACTTTCCCCGTATGGTAAAGTTCCGTTAAAACTACACCAAGTGCTGTTTCCATACCGGGGAATCCACTTGGAGCAAAACGATATTCAACATCTTTTTCTTCATAAGCATGTGGTGAATGATCTGTGACGATTGCATCGATAGTACCATCTTTCAATCCTGCTACCATCGCATCTACATGTTCCTGCGTTCTAAGCGGTGGATTTACTTTCGTCGAAGCATCAAAACTATTAACCAAACTATCTGTCATGGTTAAATGATGTGGTGTTACTTCTGCCGTTACTTTTACACCACGTGCTTTCGCTTGGCGAATCAGCTCTACAGACCCTTTACTACTTACATGAGCAATATGAATTCTTGCATCTGCATATTCAGCAAGCAAAATATCTCTTGCTACGGCTATATCTTCGGCAACACTAGGGCGACCTTTCATCCCCATAATTGCTGATTGTAAACTTTCGTTCATAATACCATCTTCAACCAAGCTTTCTTCCTCCGCATGAGAAATGATAACTCCACCGAAAGTACGCAGATAATCAAGACCATTTAAAAGAAGTTTCGCACTTGGTACATAATGACCATCATCAGAAAAAGCAACTGCACCAACAGAAAGCATATCTCCTACTTCCGCAAGTTCTTTTCCTTGTTGGCCTTTGCTCAATGCACCAATTACTTTTACATGAACAATTGCTTCTTGTCTAGCACGTTCAGCCAAACCATTAACTACGATTGCACTGTCAACGACAGGTTTTGTATTTGGCATACAAGCAATCGTTGTATAACCACCAGCGGCTGCTGCTTTTGTACCGGATGCGAAATCTTCTTTTGCTTCTTGACCTGGTTCACGCAAGTGGACATGCATATCAATAAGACCAGGAGTTATTACAAGCCCAGTTGCATCAAAAATTTCTGCATCATCCGCAGACAAATCTTTACCAATTGCCGCGATTTTACCATCTTCAATTAATATATCACCAATTTGATCAAACTTTTTTGCTGGATTAATTACTCGCCCATTTTTAATTATTAATTTCAATTTTCTTTCCTCCAGTCAAAACTAAAGTTAATAGCGCCATGCGTATCGCAACACCATTTTGAACTTGCTCTTGGATTGCGGAATGGTTGCAATAAGCAACATCTGGTGAAATTTCAAGACCTCTATTCATTGGACCTGGATGCAATACTAACACATCATCTTTAGCCGTCGCAAGGCGCGCTTGATTTAAACCAAACAATCTTGCATATTCACGAGGGGATGGGAATAAACCAGTCTTTTGACGTTCAAGTTGAATTCTAAGTACATTGATAACATCGGCATTTTCCACAGCTTCTTCAATACGATCGTGTACAACAATACCAGCTTCTTGTTCGATGAACCGTGGCATTAATGTTTTAGGACCCGCAAGATGAACTTCAGCACCCATTTTACGCAATCCCCAAATATCAGAACGAGCAACTCGACTGTGCAAAATATCCCCAAGAATTGCTACCTTTAAGCCTTCTAATTTATCTTTATGTTGCAAAATTGTAAACATATTTAATAAACCTTGCGATGGATGAGCATGAGCACCATCACCAGCATTGATAATTGCAGGACTAACAACTCTTGTTGCATATTCAGCAGCACCTTCTGCTTTATGACGCATTACAATAGCATCTACGCCCATAGCTTCTACTGTAAGTAAGGTATCTCGCAAACTTTCACCTTTTACAATACTACTCGTACCAGCTGTTATATTAACCACATCAGCGCCAAGATATTTACCAGCTAATTCAAAAGAAGTTCTTGTTCTTGTACTTGGTTCATAAAACAAATTTACAATAGATTTTCCACGTAGAGCAGGAACTTTTTTAATATCTCTATTGATAATATTTTTCATTTCTTTTGCAGTTTCCAAAACCAAATTGATTTCATCTACTGACAAATGTTCAAGACCTAAAATACTTTTTCTACTTAAGGAAACATTCTTTTTACTCAACTCAACCATTCCTCCTAAAAATAAACTCCTTGCCAGCAGCAAGGAGTTCTATAGGCTCTATAGGTAGCATAATAGCCACCATACAAAACAAACTTCCTTGGCTGACCTCTCTGGATCACGTTAAAGGACAATATTTCTACATTATAAAGCTATAATTCCTTATACCAAACATAATAATTATAACTTATTTATTAACATTTTACTAACGAATTCGACAAAAATATAACCCTAATATACAAAAAAGCTTCCCCATGCAAAGACATGAGAAAGCTAATAAAACATAACAAATCAACTTCCTTCATAGCCTCACAGGACTATCGTTAAAGGTGTTATACTGTTGTTCTTGTCAGAATAACACATTACAGTTCATTTTGTCAACTATATTTTTACTGAGGTTCAAAACTATAGCAACTTGTTTCACTATAATAATTTACATTTGCACCCTCTACTTTAATGTTATCCAAATTACATTTATAGTCATCATTGTGTTTACAAGTTTCTACTTTACAACCAAGGCAATCACACGCACTCCCACCACTCATAATATTACTCGTCAATTCCGAATAACTTGCCTTGTCCAAAAAAGAACTACAAGAAGTATCGCAATCTTCTTTCGCACTACTACCTTCAATAGAAACAAAATTCGAATAGCATACCCCTGTTTTGTTATGGGAACATTGATCGACTCCGCACATAATTCGTGCCATGACAAACACATCCTTCTATTTAAAATATCTATTCAGTAAACCTTGAAACGCACAACCATGCCTCGCCTCATCTTTACACATTTCATGTACCGTATCATGGATCGCATCTAAATTATGTTGTTTCGCTAAAGTTGCTAACTTTTTTTTGCCTTCCGTCGCCCCATATTCTGCTTCTACACGCAAACTAAGATTTTGCTTCGTACTGCCAGTAACCACTTCTCCTAACAATTCAGCAAACTTCGCCGCGTGTTCAGCTTCTTCATAGGCAATCCTTTTATAAGTTTCTGCAACCTCTGGATAACCTTCACGATCCGCTTGTCTCGACATCGCCAGATACATACCAACTTCACTACACTCGGCTGTAAAATTCGCTTGCAAGTCTTTCACAACATCTAGATCTACTCCACGAGCTACACCAATACGATGTTCATCTGCCCACACTAACTCTCCTGTTCTTTCCACAAACTTATCCCGCCCCGCCTTACAAAGCGGACACTGCTCTGGCGGTTCATTCCCTTCATAAACATAACCACAAACACTACAAACATATTTTTTCACATTAACCAACCTCCCAGAAATCACCACATACTATCTAAACAACTTCGCTTTTAGTATTTGCACAGAAATGTATTACATACATGAAATTTTATCTTTAACAGAAAAAGAACAAAAAAACTTCTTGTGACAGCAACATAAGGGGTCGCTATTACAAGAAGTTTTTTATACCTATTTATTTATGATTATTTATAGAATCCCATGCGATTTCATAGATGCTTTTAATTTTGCAAGTTTTGAATCTTCCATATCCGTTAATGGCAAGCGAAGTTCACCAACTTTAAAGCCCATTTCTCTCAAAGCCATTTTTACGGGAATAGGGTTGACATCAATGAACAAATTATTAATCAAATCTAATAACTTAATTTGCAAATCGCTACTTTCTTTTACCTTACCATCAAAATACAATTGGCAAATATCGTGTGTTTCCTGCGGCATTACATTCGATAACACGGAAATCACCCCTGCGCCGCCTAAAGAAAGAATAGGGACAATTTGATCGTCATTACCAGAATAAATTGCTAAGTCATCGCCACAAGCGGCTCTAATTTTCGCAACAGCAGACAAATCTCCACTTGCTTCTTTCACTGCTACAATATTAGGATGTTTTGCAAGCTCGACAAAAGAATCAACAGCAATACAAACTCCCGTTCTGGATGGTACGTTGTATAAAATAATTGGAATATTTACTTTATCAGCAATTGCTCTAAAATGCGTAATTAAGCCTCTTTGCGAACATTTATTGTAATAAGGTGTAACAACGAGCAGGGCATCAGCACCAACACTCTGGGCATATTCTGATAATTGAACTGCATAAACAGTATCATTTGAACCAGTACCAGCAATAACAGGAACTCTTTTATTCACATGTTCTACTGTAAACTTGATCGCTTCTTTATGTTCTTGATCGCTCATCGTTGCAGATTCACCAGTTGTACCAGTGATAACAATCGCATCCGTACCATAATCAATATTAAAATCAATAAGACGTGCTAATTCTTTAAAGTCAATACCATCTTCGTTAAAAGGTGTTACTATGGCAACGCCAGCACCTTTAAATATAAGTTCTTTCAATATTTACCCCTCCATAAACTAACCAAATTCAAAATAAAATACATGAGCCACTTATGATACCATATGGATAATTATATACTATATTGTTACTTCTTGCATCAATTGATTAAATAATATTCATATTATTTAATCAATTGAAAAATACAGTCCAGATATTTATAAAACTATTTTATGCTAAATTTAAATAAATGTTACTGGTCCATTCATTCTTCATCAATACTTATTTTAAGCAATTTTATAAATAATATTTCAATAAATCAGCATACACTTAAAAATATTTTCATTAAATAAAAAAATGTTTTCCATCTCTAATTTGCCGATTTCTTCTATAATAAATATAAAACATCCTTGCAATAACTGAAACAGCAACTAGTTATTACAAGGAGTTTTTTATTCCGCATATAATTTTTTGTAGCATTGCTTACTTTTCATAACTTTTGCAACATACTCACGGGTTTCTTTATAAGGAATTTGCTCAATATCGCTAAAGTTCATATCCCATTGATTACTATTCATCCATTCTTTCACATTGCCACGTCCTGCATTGTATGCAGCTAGCATTAAAATCTCATTTCCTTTAAATTCTTTACTAAGGGATGCCAAATACCACGTACCGAAACGAATATTAATTTCTGGATCTTCAAGATCATTGAGGGTGAACTCATCATCATCCATTTGTTTAGCAATCCAATTTGCCGTTTCCGGCATGAGTTGCATAAGCCCCATAGCACCTTTATGAGATTTTGCCCCTATTCTAAATTTGCTCTCATTGAGAACCACGCCTGCAACTAAGGTTGAATCCAAATTTCTTAAGTCTGCGTATTCTGTGATAAACTCTTTATAAGGATAGGGATAAAAAATTTTTTTTTGAATAAAATCACTTTGAAAAGCAACGTAAGCAATTAAACATATAATAACGGCCCCAAGAAAGAAGATTTTTTTTGGGATATAAGTCCGCAATACTATCACTCCGTTTTTTGTACTACAACTTAACGATACATTATCCATTAAACTGATTTCCTTTTTCCTCCATCTTTTTTTTGACTTCATTCCATCTCGCCAAAACTTGCTCTCTTGTATATTCTAACGCACCATTATTATCAATGATATAGTCAGCATGTTTCATTTTATCCTCAAGAAGTATTTGACTGTTAATCCGATCCATTGCTTTTTTTTCCGAAAGTTGATTTCTAGCCATTAAGCGATGCAATTGCAGCGCTTGCTGAACATATACTAACCAATTTTCATCCGTAGTTTTATCCCATCCAGATTCATAAAGGAGCGGAATATCTAAAATCAAAATTGCATTTTTTTCATTACTATATCTCGCAATCTGATTTTTTATTTCCGCTTTAATCCTAGGATGTGTTACAAAATTCAAATATTCCTTTGACTCTTTATCGGAAAATATGATATCCCCGAGTTTTGCTCGATGAATCGTTTTATCAGCTTGCAAAACTTTTTCACCAAATTTATTTACAATATCTTGCCAAGCTGGTTTATAAGGCTCGACAATTTCTCTGGCTATTTGGTCGGCATCAATAAGACGAGCCCCGAAACTTACTAACATTTTACTTACCGTACTTTTACCGCTAGCAATCCCACCGGTTAATCCAATTAAATACATTGCCACCGACTCCTTAGTGTTGGCAATGAGGACAAAAATGTGTACCTCTTCCTCCAACTTCAATTTTTTCAATTGCTGTTCCACAACCAAGACAAGGCAATCCAGTTCTACCATATGCCAACAAATTTTGTTGGTGGCTTCCCTTGTCACCATTGCCATCCCGGTAATCACGAAACGTTGTACCACCGTCCTTGATTCCATCCGCAATTACTTTGTTAATCGCAGCATGTAAATGAAGAACTTCATTCTCCTTAATTTTATTACAACTACGTTCTGGATGAATCTTCGCAATGATCAAGCACTCATCCACATATATATTACCTAACCCACCAATATATTTCTGATTTAATAAAAACGACTTAATTTTGCTACGACTATTGGCAAGTATCTCTTGTAAATAGTCTACAGTAAACTCTTCGGATAATGGTTCAGGCCCCATATTTGCAAGTCCTGAAATACGCCATATTTCATCTTCCCCAAGGGCATAAAGCGTTCCTAGCGTCCTCGTATCTGCATAAACGAGCACATCACCATTGTCTAACTGGAATACAATGCGCGTATAAGTATCGCGGTTCATATCTGGCGAGACATAGCAAAGTCGTCCAGTCATTCGCAAGTGAATTACAATACTATTACTATTATCTAAGCGAATCAACAGATATTTACCTCTACGCTCCATATCCACAATCGTTCTACCAATAATCATGGCGTGAAAATTCGTAGCGGATGGCCATTTTATAAGCCTAGGCAATAATACTTCTACATTGGTAATTTGTTTATTTTTTAATTTATCCACTAGACTTCGCCTAATGATTTCAACCTCTGGCATTTCTGGCATGTTGTAGCTCCTTCAATTATTCTATTTCGCTTTCGCCCAGTTATCACCAGTATTCACATCTATCGTCAATGGTACATTGAGACTGACTGTCTGCTGCATTGTTTGTTTTAATATTGCGGTAACAATTTCAATTTCTTCTTCGACAACTTCGAGCAAAAGTTCATCGTGTACTTGTAACAATATGCGACTTCGTAAATTTTGCTTATTTAATTCTCGGTACACATCGATCATCGCTTTTTTTATAATATCCGCTGCAGTGCCTTGAATTGGCGTGTTCATTGCAGTCCGTTCCGCAAAAGAACGTTGATTATAATTACTACTATTGATATCAGGTAAATAACGACGTCTGCCAAATAAAGTAGTAACATAGCCTTGTTTATGAGCTTCCTCAACAACTTCATCAATAAACTTTTTAACGCCAGCACATTTATCAAAATAACTTTCAATATATTGCGCCGCTTCTTTACGCGTTACATTAAGATCACGTGATAAACCATAATCACTAATACCATACACAATACCAAAGTTAACGGCTTTCGCGCGACTACGAAGTTCACCGGTTACTTCTTCCATGGATACCCCAAATACTTCTGAGGCTGTTCTTGTGTGCACATCTTGATTATGCGTAAACGCTTCTACAAAATTTTTATCACCAGACATATGAGCAAGGACACGAAGTTCTATCTGAGAATAATCAGCTGATAACAAATATTGATATCCTTTTCCTGGAACAAACAGTTCTCGAATCCGTTTACCTGTTTCGGTTCTTACCGGTATGTTTTGCAGATTTGGCTCTGAACTACTAAGTCTTCCCGTGGCAGTTACCATTTGGTTAAAACTCGTATGTATCCTACCACTTTCTGCATTGATCAGAACATCTAAACCATCTAAATACGTAGATTTTATTTTTGTTAAAGTACGATATTCTAGTATTTTATTCACAATTGGATGTTCATCTGCTAACTTTTCTAACACTTCTGCATCTGTAGAATACCCACGCTTCGTTTTCTTAATCACAGGCAAGTGAAGCTGATCAAATAAAATTTCACCAAGTTGTTTTGTTGAATTCACATTAAATTGAACCTCAGCAAGAAGATAAATTTCTTTTAAAATAATTTCTATTTTTTCAGCAAGCTCTTTTGATATATCTTTTAATTTATTACGATCTACCATTATTCCGGTAGTTTCCATAAAGGCTAAAACCTCAAGCAATGGTAATTCAATATCTTCATACAACTTAACTAAGTTTGCTGCCTCTAATTTTTCTTGTATTTTTCCATATAAATCACGAACACAAAGTACCGCCCAAGCAACGCGACTTTCCGTAGTTTCAAACTCTGTAGGTGCATTATATTGATTTAGATATTTTTCCATTAAAGAGCCAAGACCATAAGCATTTGCAGTTGGGTCTAGTAGATAAGCTGCAAGCATCGTATCAAAAACAATCCCTTTAATATCAATTTTAGCTTGATAGAGTGGCTTAAAATCATGGGTAATCTTGATAATTGTTGGATCAGAAAATAATTGAATCAACTCTTGCCAGCCTTGCAATAAGTTTGGAACATATAAAGCCTCTCCAGCTTGATTCGCAATTGCCATGCCTTTTACTTGTACATTTGGAATATGCCCTTCTAGCACAGGATAAAAAACAAATTGTTTTGACTTTTTAACATCTTCAATCATTGCGTGCAAGGTTTGATAATCTTCAATTACAGTTACTTCTGGTGGCAAATTTTCTACAACTGTTCCAAAACCAAGGCCATCATCAAGAGGAAACAGGCTATCTAATCTTGCTAAGACACTCCTGAATTCATATTTGATACAAAAAGCTCTTAATTTTTCAATATTTGGTACCATCTTATAATTTTCTGCGTCATATTCAATTGGCATGTCGCGAATAATTGTCGCTAATTTTTTTGATAACAGTGCAAGTTCTTGATTATCTTGTAATTTTTCTTGCAATTTCTTTCCTGATACATTTGGAATATTCTCCAATACATTTTCAATTGTGCCATACTCTAACAATAACTTTGTTGCCGTTTTTTCACCAATCCCTGGAACTCCAGGAATATTATCCGAACTATCTCCCATTAGTCCTTTTAGATCAATCAAACGAATCGGCTCCAAGCCATATTTTTCTTTGAACGAGTCTTCATCAAAAACTTGCATCTCAGAAATACCTTTTTTCGTTATCATAACTTTAATATTGTCGCCAATCAATTGCAATGCATCCCTATCGCCTGTAACAACAATAACTTCATTGCCTTGCATTGAAGCTTTCGTCGCTAGCGTACCGATAATATCATCGGCCTCATAACCAGCTTCTTCTACCAATTTGATACCAAAACTTTCAACTAATTCATGAATTAATGGGATTTGCCCAACCAATTCAGTTGGCGTAGGTTTACGAGTTCCTTTATATTCTGTAAACAAATCATTACGAAACGTCTTTTTCCCTTTATCAAAAGCAATCACTATAGTATCTGGCTCAAGATCACCAATTAGTTTAGCTAACATCGTTGCAAAACCATATACTGCATTGGTATATTGACCACTTGCCGTCGTCAAAAGCGGCAATGCGTAAAAAGCACGGTATAAAAGACTACTACCATCTATAACAACAAATTTATTTGCCATAAAAATTCTCCTCAATTCATATTTCTTTATCATATTTTTTCTATTTCTATAACTTTATTATTATTTGCGGTTTTTCCTAAAATACCTCTATTTATTTTAGAAAAATCATAAATAAAAAGCAAAGCTATATGTTTATTAGCTTTGCTCAAAAAATTATGATTTTATAGCGTTAATCTACAGAATTATCAATATACATTGTATTAACAGAGGAATTCCATTTAATGTATACGCCATATAAGGCATACGCATAATCAGAATTGATATACAATACATCATTTTTAACATAACCTGGGGCACTACCAAACGGGCTGATCAAGGTTTGCGTACTAGCGTTCCAAGACACTGCCATTTTTCTTTCTGTCGCAACGGGCACTACGGGTAAATAATTAACCCCGTCACAATTTACACCCACTGCCTTTATTATTTTTCCTGAAATATTGATAAAAAAGGTTCTTCCTACTTCAATCGTTTCACTATTTAATAGTTCTAATTTATTAGAAATAACATCATTACTAACAAAACCAGCAACCCCATAAGTAGCTAATTTTCGATTGACATCAAAAATGCTAATCGCTTCTTTTGCATATTCATCGGGGTAAATCGTAAGCGTAATCATTCTATCGGCTTTTTGTCTTATTACGATTCTTTCATATGTAATATGTACTGGTGTTTCTAATGGTACAATATCGTAAAGTTCTTCAACATCTTTTTCTCTCATCCTAACACAACCACTTGATACATACCCACCTATCGATTCCGGTCGATTTGTCCCATGGATTCCATAAAGATCTGCAAATTCCATCCACCGATACCCCAATGGATTATCCGGACCAGCTTCTATCACAACTTTTTCTTCGCCTTCTTTTATCGGCTTAACCCAAGTAGGATTTAACTCTTTACTCCGAATTTTAAAATCACCAATCGGAGTTTCATGATCAATCT
>Ga0316600_10000507_pt1 | contig 18763 bp, 15 predicted proteins | sample OWC_soil_day5_CT_FD_207652 | JGI IMG/M metagenome (GOLD analysis project Ga0316600, IMG submission 207652) | Wetland soil microbial communities from Old Woman Creek delta, Ohio, United States - OWC_soil_day5_CT | ecosystem: Environmental > Terrestrial > Soil > Wetlands | place: USA: Ohio... | reverse complement strand
AACCTTCGTTTGCGGTGTCGTCAAGCCGATGATCCCTACCTTAATCCCATTGCGTTTCACAATCGTATACGGTTTAACCTTAGGCAAATACGCCCCTTTTGCATCCACGATATTTGCCGCTAAAAATGGGAAATACGCTTCTTTAGAACGCTTTTGCAGTTCTTCTAGCCCCCAATCAAATTCATGATTGCCAAGACACATCGCCGTAAACTCCAAGGCATTCATGCCAGCAATAACCGGCGCTCCTAAAGTGATATTCGATTCCATTTCTCCTTGAAACATATCCCCAGCACTCAGTAAAATCGTTTTCCCCTGCGCCTGCTTCTGCTCATCTCTCAATAAACCTGCGAGTTTTGCCAATCCTGGTGCATGGCTATTTTCTAGTAGATTACCATGAAAATCATTCACTGAAAGAACGATAACTTCCTTCACATCAGCCGCCCACGCAGGAGCTATTCCCGTTGCAATTATCATGCATACCATTACTAGACTCAAGAAAATCTTTTTACATTGCATCGTTTCACCTACTTATAAATACAACATTATGCTATTCTAACATTGTTATTTCTCTAAGCATATTTTACCACATCTTGTTCTAGGTGTATCTCCTAAGTAAAAAACAATAAACTATGGTCTAAAGAAAATACCGCAAACAAAAGTCGCGATAAAGACTTATTTGCGGTATTCTTCTTTAGCATATGCTTTTCTTTGTTCCCATTTTAGTGATAATGTTTTATTTAAAATTTTTCTGGTCGATGTCCACAACATTTCATATGGCGATCGTGATGCTCGTGATGATCGTGGTGGTGATCATGGCGATCGTGGTGTTTGTGATGATGATCATCATGGTGATGCATATGATGATCTGAAAACTCCCCTTGATCATCCATCATTTCTTCTTGTATTGATGTAATAACTCGTGCTAAATAATTTGATAAATTTTTTTGTTCCTCTTCATTGAGACAACTAAAGACCTCCTTTGTCTTATGCTCGCATTCTTGAAGATTTTCATCGGATATAGCGGCTTCCATTCCTTTTTCTGTTAATTCAATATCCATTGAACGACGGTCTTTATCAGATTGTTTCCTTGTTATATAGCCATTCTGCTCAAGTTTAGCTAACAATTCTCCTATTGATTGAGGGCGTGTCCCTAATAAAAAGGAAAGTTTTTTTTGACTCATTTGCGGTTCCATCTTAAGTAAAGATAGAATTCTTCCTTGTCCACGATACGGACTATGTTGATGATTTCCTTTCATATGATGGTGTCTATGCACTATCATACGGCTCACTGTAATAAATTGTTCTATCAAAGTAATGTCATGATTTTTCATTGTTTATTTCTCCTTTAATCATTGCATTTATGAAGGTACATTATTTTTTTATTATAATAAGGTACCTTCGAATTATCAATAATTTTTTCTTATTTTATAGACCTTTTACGATACTATCAATTCATCCATCTTCTCTAAAAACTTCTCCGATAACTAACTAAAAAATTAGCACACACCATTCCACCGCTCTTTTTCTCAATCTAAAGCCAATTATATCTGTCCATAATACTCCTGTATTTTTAATATTTTAAAGGCTCAACGATCATCTAACAGGTATCAGTTGATCGTTGAGCCTTTTTGTACGAAATATCTCCAATGAAACTAGAGATTACTGAGGAATTTCTATTCCTGTATTCATAATCTTTGTAATAAGTTGTTGCGTTTTTAGTCCTTCGGTACCATCTATTAAAGGATTTGTATTACCTAGGATTGATTCGATAAAATGAAGTATTGCATCTTCAAATCCTTTAGTTTTTATTATTGTTTCCCAGGGAGGAGATACTTCCTGTTCTATTTTTGCATTTTTTTCAAATTCAATACTGTTCATATTTTTAACTCTTACAATAGAATCTTCAGTTATTAATTCTAGGCGTTCCAAATTTGTTCCGGCCTTTCTGTGCATATCAAGGAATATACCAATATTATTTTTTGATTTATAACTGTGTTCAGCAAAAATTAATTCTTTACTATCCGTAACTTTAACCGAACCACTAAGAGAATCATTAGGTTCCGATAGCCATCTAGCAGTATCAACTAAATGAATATAATCATCCAATAATGTAGTTTGAAAATTTTCATGTCTAATAGAATTATTTCTATATTTTTCAATTCGAATTAAAGATGCAGTATGTATATTCTCTTTAGCACGTATATACATAGGTGCAAACCTACGATTAAATCCAACCATTAATTTTCGTTTATTTTTTATACTTAGTTCAACTAATTGTTCAGCTTCATCCAAAGATGAAGCAAGAGGTTTATCAACATATACGTCTTTGCCTTTTTTTAGCGCTTCAGATACGATTTCAAAATGAGAAGTTGTTGAACTATTAACAAAAATAGCATCACTATTTTCAAGTAAATTAGGCAAATTTGAAAATTCATTAATTCTATACCAATTGCAAATCTTTTTTCTTTTATTTTCATTAGGAGAATAAGCACCAATAAAAGACCAATTTTTTTCTTGTGAAAGATACGGTAGATATACTTTCTGACATAGACTTCCTAATCCAACTATCCCTATTTTTACATTAGACATAGAAACACTCCTTGTATATGAAAAAATTTTACAAATATCACACGCGTTTATTATTCATAAATTAGAAACAAAAAAATTTTCCTTGCATCAAGTCCATTGCCTTATTACAAGTAAGAAGTATCCTTCCTGTAACATAATACCATTTTGTTAGAATGCTCCTTCTAACTTTAATATGGAGCATTTATAATTTGCTTGAACTTGGCTTTAACGTCCTTGTCATACTCCCCACCATGATAGCAGATCACTTTTTCAACATCTAAATGTGAAATTTTTTCTATTGACCTGACCGCCATTTTCATATCCAATACAAATTGCGGATTCGCAATGCATAGATCGCCATTTTGTATCCCAAGCGCATCCCCTGCAATCAAAGTCTTCTCACTTGGTATGTATACAGAAATATGCCCCGGCATATGCCCACTTGTATCAATGATTTGAACGCCACCGCAGATTGGCAGAAGTTCCCCATCTTTTACCGTCGTCACTTTCGTCACATGCTGTACAGCTAAAATCATATCCATAAATTTTTGGTTTGCTACTCTTTCACTCTCATTTAGTACTTTATGATTTTCTTCTGCCTGCGCAAGACGCAAAGATTTCTTTTGACCAGTTATGTAAGGTACTTGCTTTTCTGAGCAAAGCACTTCAACCTCTGGATAAAGACTTACAATTTCTTTTAAAGCACCTATATGATCATGGTCATGATGCGTAATGATGATTTTAGTTAAATCTTGAATTGATACGCCAACTTGTTTCATCGCTTCTTTAATTTGTCCTACAAAGCCAGGAAATCCACAATCAACCAAAATCAAATTATTTTCATCTTGTATAATCGTTGGGAAAATCGTTAGTTTTATTTGTTCGCGTTCAAATTCTACTGGAAGTGCAATAACATTTTTCAATCTAATCACCCATCTCTCAAAAATTTTATTTATTAGGATGTACCTATCCACCATATCGCTTAACTCTTTCTCCTCTATTGAATTCTTTGATATTAAAGTTTCATATTCTCATAAAAGCTCAAAACTCCTGCCAAATTCATACAAAATTCAGCAGGAGTTTTCCCTTTACTATTTATAATTTATGTATGAAGCTTGCTGAAGGTACAGCAAAAACTGGAATACAGGCTTCTGTATCCCAGTTTTCTTTATTGGAAATAAATTGTTTTTACTTTACATGGCGCTACATTCTTCACGATAAATTTTTCATCACATCTTACTAACTTCCCATCAGGATGTATTGATTCATCTAAATATCGATACTCAGCCTTTTTCCAATGCGGATTTAGCAAAATAGACTCATCCAACAAATGCTCTCCATTGGCATGATACAGTCGTAAAATAATACCGTCCTCTTTTTCTGCTTTTTTTATTGCACTTACCGTTAACGTATCATCAAAAAGTTCAAATAAACTATAGCGTTTTTCTTTATTTTTCACACTTTCTGCCAGAGAAAAAATTAAGCGTCCATTAAGAAATTCTGCATATTCATAATATTGAAGTGGCGTTAAACATTTTTTCGCCGTATTCGCTACCTTTGCCTGTTCAAACTTTTCACAAAAAAGATAGTAGTCAAAAGAAAAGCCTAATGCCCCTATAAGCTGTGCATCTGGAGTTGCAATAATTTTTTCTCCCGATGCACGACCTGGCCGATAAAGGAGATTTTCTTTCCCCATATAGCCGTAGCTACGAAATAAAGTCAATGCAATAGCCGAAAAAGCATCACCAATAATTTCATATTCACGTACTCCGTGCGGAATGATCGCAGCACCATGCACCTCATCAGCTAAAGCAACAAAAGTCTGCATAGGCTCAATTGAAATCGGTTTTTCCTGCCATGCTGCAGTATCGTTTTCCCAAGAAACCAGCTCCTTTTCCCTGAGCACTGGGCGTCGAATCAAACCAAATTGCTGATCAGCAATAGAAAATTTAGAAGCTATACCAGTATCAAAAACTATACGCAAACGATGCGATAAAGCCTGATTGTCTACTTTAATACCAAACCCGATGGTCATAGAACCTTTCATGAGTGTAACTTCCAGCTTAACAGGCATACTTACACGCGTAATGCCTTCACTCCGTTCCTGTAAATCATAAGGAATTTTCATTTCATATGAAATTACTGCTTTTTCATGCAAACTACTGCGTATACAATGAATTTCTGCTTGCACATCCAATGAATGAATTTCCATATTCGCCCTTGGCGGAGAATAATTGAACGAATCTCCATCGTCACCGCTTTCTTCTAGCACTGCTTGTTGTCTATAAATACGACCTGAGCACCGTTCCAAAATATCCAGACTGCCATTCGAGGCTATGGATATCTCATAACGCTCATTGGCTATTTTCGGTACCCCATCCGTACGCAGCAAACTTTGTCCAGCTTGCCCTCGGCAAACTAAAAGTTGCTCATAGCCAAGAGCAGGTGCATCGTTGACTTCCAGAAGAATCTTTGCTTTAAAAATCTTCATAGGCATATAAATTTTCCGACTAGGATCAAGTTGTATTGTCTGCGCTAAAATATATTCCGTAACCTCCGTCTGCTCTTCAATCACATATGGCAAAACTCTCCCCTGACTATCCAAGAGAACAAATTGCTCATCGGGAAGATAAAGCTCAGCAGAAAGCACACCGCTACGTGAAATTGGCAATGTATTAATTAAGGTAATCGTCATTTCCTCTTGATTCATTTTTATTCCTGTAGCAATATAACGGCTATGGATTTCCACCAAATTTAAAGATAAATCTCTTGCCTGTTTATAACGAAAATAAACATCTTCATTTGTCGTATCACTTACACAAGAACCAATACTATCATGCGCTGCATTTTCAAATAGCAATTTCCAAATATCTTTTACCACTTCATGCGGATAATCGTTGCCTAAAGAATAACTTAACGTAAGTAACGGCTCCAATATATTGGTCACATAATTTTGTATCTTTGTATTCCATATTTTCAAATCGGAACGAGAAGAAAAAATACTTTTATGGATACGCATTTCTTTTCCGCATATCAATTCACCTCGAAGAATATCTCTTTCTGGCTTATGTTGCTTAACCTCAGCAATATAAGCCTGTGGACTACTGATACAATAGTGATTATCTTCATCCAAAGCATTAGCTCGCTCAATAAGATTTGGTAGATTTCTTCGAATAGGCGCCTGATCAAACCCATTTGGGAAATATAAAACATCGGTTGACGCCCGTTCACTGATTCGCTTTAACTCCCTTGACAAAAAAGCTTTAAGTTCTACATCATTTTCTGGAATATTGCCACCAATATAATAACCGAAAGGGATCTGATATGCATTAACTCTAGCGCCATCACTCCCCTCCCAGATAAATTCTGTTTTTTCACTCATTTCCTTTGATACTCCACGCCAAAAAAGAGTATCTTCGATACCAAACTCCTGATAAATTTGAGGCATCTGTGCTGACTGCCCAAAAGAATCTGGTACATATCCGACCATCATCGCCTGACCAAAATCACGACAGCGATATATACCATAATATAAATTACGTGTAATAGATTCCGCTGATATCAACAATTGATCAGTTTGCGTATACCAAGGGCCAATCAACAACCGCCCCGATTGCACAAGTACTCTGATACGCGTTTCATCCTGCGGGCGCCATTTAAGATAATCATCAATTAAAGAAGCCTGTGCATCCAGAAGATAATACTTAAACTCTGGCTGTTCTTCCAATGTAGTCAAAACATCCTGCATATCTTTCATTAAATATATCTTAGAACGCGATGTAGTAAAATACCATTCTCTATCCCAATGCGAATGGGCAACGACATGTATTTTTTTCATTTCAACTTCTCCCTTTTTTCCTGCTAGCCAATCTCTAACTTGATTTCATCATCATCTTCCGAAAATTCTTCTTCCTTTTCTGTAGTAAAATCAACAAAGCAGGTTGCCAATACGGCCAAAAGAAAAGCGCCTACTACCGTCCCGATAATATATGCCCACCCATTTCCAATAGAAACAAAACCATATAGGCCACCCACCGGAGGCATAATCGCCTTAGCTCCGAGAAAAGCGGTAAGCGCAGCTCCCACTGCACAGCTCACCATATTGATAGGAATAAGTTTCGCCGGGTTCACCATCGTATATGGAATAGCCCCTTCCGTTATCCCGATAAAGCCCATAACCCAGTTTCCCTTCCCAGATTCCCTAAGGTTTTCCGAGAAACGGCTACCGCGAATTGCTGTTGCTATAGCATAACCTAACGGGGGAATAAGAATAGCACAATTGATATAGATATTAGGTTGCCAGATATTTGAAGCCAATAAAGCATTACCTGCCATCCAAGCAGATTTATTTACAGGTCCGCCCAAGTCAAAACCAATCATACAGCCAAGGATAGCTGCCATAATCACCATATTGGTATCACTTTGGCACATCATACTAAGCCAATCAACCAAAGCTTGGTTTATCGCCGAAAGAGGTCCTGACAAAATTGCTCCCATAACAATGCCGACAAGGCCTGTTGCAATCAACGGAATAATAACCAACGGCATAGTTGATGAAAAAGCACTAGGTAAATGAAAATGTTTCTTCACCCATTGACAAGAATAACCAGCAAGCATTGCTCCAATAATCGCACCAATAAAACCTGCATTTGTATGGCTCGCAATTGCACCAGCAATAAAACCTGCTCCAATCGCCGGTTTGTCACCAATCGAATAGGCAACAAATCCAGCCAATACCGTATTAAGCAGACCAACCCCTGTCCATCCCGCTTGTTCAATCAAGTATAGGAAATGGAAAATTCCTCCCTGATCCTTATAAACATCTAATGTTGCTATACCAAATGCCACACCAATCAATTTTGGAACAGCAACCACCAAAGAAGCACCAATAATCAATGGCAGCATATAGGAAATTCCAGTCATTAAATGCCCTTTAAGTTCTTTAAAAAATTTAACCATAGAAACTCCTCCTAGTATAATAAAGTCATAGTCCAAACGACTATGCTCAAAAAAATCATAACTAGCTATTTTTTATGATTGCGATTTATCTATCGTAGCGATACACTTTTTCAATACAGCTTCTGGTTTTGCTAATGCTGTACCAATAGCCACACGAATAATTTTTTTCTCCTTGAAACGTTCCATGCCCTCAATTTTTTGCTCCGAAGCAATTAATACAAAATCAGCAGCATCCGCTTCCTTTTGACTAATTTCATTCACTTTACCCATAATGCCTTGTTGCTCAATCTTAATACAATAGCCTAATTTTTCTCCTGCATTTTCCAAGGCCTTAGCTGCCATTGGAGTATGGGCAAGCCCTGCTGGACAAGCTGTTATTCCTACGATATTCATTTATTTTTCCTCCATTCTATGCTTTAAATATACGGCGATTTTCCCACTGTTTTTTTCCTGTTTAATGTACGTACGAAACTCTGTTTCCATGATGCAAGTTGCTAAATGAGAAAGAATTGCTATATGTTCCGTTGACTCATTTTTTTCTGGTACCAATAAACAGAAAATATGCTCAACATCACTTCCATCAAAAGTCTGCCACTTAAGCGGCTGCCGGCAATTAACATAAATAACTGACGGATATTTCACGCAAAAAGCCTTAGCATGCGGAATAGCAAACCCTTCCTGTATTCCTGTAGAAAATTCTAACTCTCGCTGCAAAAGAGCCTGTTCTAAAGCTGCAGGATCATTCGCAATTCCCAGTAGTTCTGCCTTTAATGCCAAAAAGTGGAACAACTCCTTTTTATCAGCAAACTTCTCATCCATAAAAATATTCTGCAACGCAAAATTCATAACCATTCCCCCTTGACACTTTCTATATTTATCCTACCCTCAAAAGAATAAAAAGTGAATTCATCCGTTTGCCAAATAAAACTGGCAAATGACTATACTGTTCTTACATTGAATTTCCCTACAAGCTTTTTTATAATGAAACTAAGAAAGAAGAAAAAGGTGATGCTATGCTCTTTGCTTACAGCCGTCTAAATATAATTTTCAATCTTTTACGACTACGGACTTCACCCTTGTCCGCAGAAAAACTAACTTCTGAACTTAATATCAGTGCCCGTACGCTGCGAACAGACATTACCAATCTAAACAGTACCCTAGAGAAATACGGTGCGACTATCGATCGAAAAAGAAACCTAGGGTATTGGCTGCATATTAAGGATAGGTCTGCTTTTTCTGCATTGTATCAAACCAATGAACCACAAGTACTTGTACCGCTCGAATTTGACACTCCAGAACAACGCATAAAATTTATGCTTAGAAAACTTTTATATAACAAAGCACCAATACGGGCAGAAGATTTTGCCAAACAATTTTGTATCAGTATAAATAGCATTATCGCCTATTTAAAAAATATAAAACAAATCATTACGCCTTATGATCTCCAATTGCAAAATTCAACCTCCCAAGGACTGCACATCATTGGTAACGAAACCTCAGTCCGTCGCTGTATGTCGGATTATGTCATTGAACGAAACTTCGAAAACTATTTACTAGGTTTTACTCCAGAGGAGCGCAGTATTTTCAAAGACATCGATATTATTCCACTACCCAAAATCATACGAAAATATCTCCAGAATATCCCTGCCCGATTTTCAGATTTTAGTCTAAAAAACTTCATGATTCATCTGGCTATTATGCTCAGCCGCTTACAAAACAACTATGAAATTTCCATTTCTGAAATACAACCAGAAAAAAATATGACAATCTATCAGCAATTTGTTCAACCTATTATCGATGAATTAAAAAAGGCATATCCATATTCCTTTAATGAAGCAGAGCAACAATACATCTATGACCATTTTATTCTCAATGCTCACTTACCTCAGTTAAAAGAGGCGCAACAAGAACAAGAAATCACTGACTATCTAGATAAACTACTACAAAATATTTTCCACCATTACAATTTTGACTTGCAATCCGATGCCGTATTGCGACAAGATCTTTTTCTTCATTTGACTTCTATTTGGCCTATGCGTAACTGTAATACCGCCAGAGAAAATCCTTTAGTAACCACAATCAAAAAAGCTTATCCTTTGGCTTATGAAATAACCTTTTCCAGCCTTCCTCTTAAAACCAATGGCGAATCTTTTCTATCCGAAAAAGAAATCCCTTACATTTCCCTTCATATCGGTGCAGCCTTGGAACGTTTTTTCACCACACAAACTAAAAAGAAAAGAGCTGTTATTATTTGCGGCTCAGGACGTGCTACTAGCCGTATGCTTGAAGCAGGCATAACCAACGTATTTCAAAGTAAAGTTTATATTGCAGGCTGCTTATCTTATCAACAATATCTTCACTATGATATTTCTTCTCTTGATTTTGCCATTAGTACAATACCTATAGAAAATCGAGGCATTCCCGTAATTCAAGTAAATTTTCCTTTAGCTCATGATGATATTCGTCTGCTTTCACAAAATTTGACGGAAATTGATAGCCGGCAAGAACTTTTACATACATTTTTTCACAAAGATACTTTCTTAAAGTTGACTCACTGTGAAAAAAAAGAAAAATTGCTCACCGAAATGTGCCAAAAACTTTATATAGGAAACTATATTGACGAAAATTTTCTCTCTTCTGTACTTTATCGTGAACATATTGCACCGACTAACGTCAATCATATGCTTGCCATTGCACATCCAATGGAACTTTCAGCAAAAAAAACAACCGTTTGTACAGCAATTTTAGAAAAGCCACTTCTTTGGCATAAAGAACATAATCTCTCGATACAGATTGTTTTATTGCTTGCAATAAAACGTGAAGATTACTGCCATATCAACGCTCTTTACAATATCATTCTGCAAATGATCAGCAATAATAAACTTAGCCAACAACTCCTTAACTGCAAAGGCGCAGAACCATTTTCTCAATTTATAAAAATCCTACAACTTCAAGAAAAAGAAACTACAACTGATTTTTCGCAACACTAACTATAAAAATTATAGTTACTTCAAATCTCTCTTTATCTCCAATTCATACTATTTAATTTTGGCTTACGTTTTTCTTGTTTTCATCTTGAATCCATAATTGAAACTCTGATAACCATTAATAGTTCTCGTAGTTTCAATTTTCGTAGCACTAGCTGTATTGCCAGTACATACAGTTGCACTAGCTGCCTGCACTACGAAAATTTTTATCCGCACTTTTCACCTCTATTAAAAGGCTGCTTAGACACTTCCAGTTCTTTTTTTACTACTACCATCCTATAGCTATCGATCATTGATAGGTAATTACCTATCGTATTTATACAATAATAAGATTTTTATAATTAATAAATTCATGGTATATTGTTATTATATACCAATAAATTTTTTAAAATTTTTATGCAAAAGGATGTGGCAAATTTTGAAAATCTTAATCATTGGCGGCGTTGCCGCGGGAACAAAAGCGGCTGCAAAGCTAAAGCGTGAAAACAAAGCAGATGAAGTAATTCTTCTCACAAAAAGCGAAGAAATTTCCTATGCCGGCTGCGGTCTTCCTTATTATGTCGGCAATGCCATCAAAACTCGTTCTCAGTTAATCGTCAATACGCCTGCGAGTTTTGCAGCTCTTACAGGTGTCACTGTAAAAACAGAAACAGAAATCACCAGCATTAACCGCAAAGACAAAACAATTGAAGCCTTAGATTTAAATACAAAACTCACCTCTACACTTTCCTATGACAAGCTTATCCTTGCTGTTGGTGCAGAAGCCATTAAACCGCCGATTCCTGGTATTGACCTTAAAGGTGTTTATTTTATGCGCACACCGGATGATGCCGATGCTTTAAAATCAGCCGTTAGCACAGGAGAAATCAAACGTGTTATCATTGCCGGTGGAGGTCTTATCGGTCTTGAAGTTGCTGAAAATCTCGCACAACAAAATATAAAAGTCTCCGTCATTGATATGGCAGAGCATATTTTACCAGGTTTTGATCCAGAAATCGCAGACTATGTAGAAAATCATCTTGCCAACAAAGGCATTATGACCTTTACCAGCACAAAACTAGAATCGATTTTAGGTGCAGAAAAAGTAGAAAAGGTGCAGACTGAAAAACGTGCCATGAAAACCGATGCCGTCATTCTATCCCTTGGTATCCGTCCAAGCACTGCTTTTCTTAAGGACAGCGGCATTGAACTCATGCCAAATCATACGATTAAAGTAAATCACCATCTACAAACAAATGATGAAGATATCTATGCCATCGGCGACTGTGCCAGTGTTACCAATAAAATCACCTCTGCCCCTGCGTGGTCACCAATGGGCTCTTCTGCAAATATCGAAGGTAGAATCGCCGCTCAAAATATCAACAACAAAAACATCTTATACTCAGGCGTACTTGGCACAGGTGTGGTCAAATTAGCAGGACTAAATGCTGGCAGAACGGGGTTATCCGAAACAGACGCCATAAAACTAGGTTATAATTTCGTAAGCGTAATCACCGTAGTCGATGATAAAGCGCATTACTATCCGGATGCATCTTCCTTTATCGTGAAAATGCTGGCCGAGAAAGCGACAAAAAAACTTTTAGGCCTTCAGGTGCTTGGAAAAGGTGCAGTGGATAAAATGGTCGATATTGCTGCAACAGCGCTCACCTTAAACGCTGATTTGGAAGCTCTAACAAATATGGATCTTGCTTATGCCCCTCCATTTTCAACTGCCATCCATCCATTCGTTCATACCGTAAACATTTTATTGAATAAACTAAACGGTGAATTCAATACCATTACGCCAGCAGAATATCAAAATGGTGCAGCTGAAGGCTATACGCTTATTGATGCTTCCATGCAGCCTTCCATTACAAGTGCTACTTTTGTTGATCTAACAAAAGTAAACGGTGAACTTCCTGCCTTCAAAAAAGATGAAAATTTGCTATTAGTCTGTGCGAAAGGTAAACGAGCTTACTTTCTACAAAACCGTTTAAAATATTACGGCTATACAAATACCTTGGTCTTGGAAGGTGGCACTACCTTTAATGAACTCAAAAACGAAACAAGGGGGATATAAACATGGCTACACTAACCATCAGTCCGGCTGATGAAAAAAAGGTAAAAGCAATGGGCTTTCTGAGCAATAAAGGTACTGATAATTTTTCTGCCCGGGTAATCACCATAAACGGAGTCGTAACCGCCGCACAGATCAAATGCATTGCTGAAGCGGCTGAAAAATACGGCAACGGCAACGTGACTTTCACTACCAGACTTACCGTAGAATGCCAAGGAATTCCCTATGCCAATATCGAAGACTTTCGCGCCTATATCGCTAGTGAAGGACTGATCACTGGCGGCACTGGTTCTAAAGTTCGCCCGGTAGTCTCCTGCAAAGGAACAACCTGTCAATATGGCCTCACCGACACCTTTGCCTTATCAAAAGAAATTCACGAAAGATTTTTTACCGGGTATACTAATGTCAAACTACCACATAAATTGAAAATTGCCGTTGGTGGATGTCCAAATAACTGCGTAAAGCCAGACCTAAACGATATCGGAATCATTGGGCAAATGATTCCTCAGTTCGATGAAGACAGTTGCAATGGCTGCAAAAAATGCTCCGTTGAACAAAGCTGTCCAGTCAACGCAGCTACCGTCGTAGATGGCATTTTGAAAATTGATGAAGACAACTGCAACAATTGCGGACGCTGTATCGGAAAATGTACCTTTGATGCAATTCTAGATGGAACGCAAGGATATAAAATCTATCTTGGCGGCCGCTGGGGCAAAAGCACCGCCAAGGGGCAAGTAATCGATAAAGTCTTCACGAATAAAGAAGAAGCTTTATCCGTCATTGAAAAAGCAATCCTATTCTACAGAGAACAAGGCAAAACCGGTGAACGTTTCGCTCAAACCATCGTCCGACTTGGATTTGAAAATGTCAAAAACGAAATCTTATCGAACGACCTCCTAAATAGAAAACATGAAATCTTGGATGCAAATCTACATTTAACGGGCGGAGCTACCTGCTGAGCTTGTTCCATATTCTCATAAAAGAAAAACTCCTGCCAAATTCAGCAGGAGTTTTCCTTTTATCTTGATTATTTTTATTTACAAATTCGAAATTATTTTTCCCATAGTTTCAATACAAAAATCTTAATAGCTTCACATACTATTAAATCTATTTAGATCATTATATCCAGTTTCGGAACAATCGCCATACTACACTTGGTGGATTGATTTGCTTAGAATTTCGTAGCGGAAATTCCTGCATAGACTCACCTGACTGGATTTTTAATGTCGCTATATCTTCATTGCTCGAAATCGGCAATTGTGTCTCTGCTAGGTCAATAGAAACAGAAGCAGTCATTCCTGGGTAGCCAAAAATTTGTACAGGTTCGGTGGAATACAGAGAACTGTTGCTATTCCACGCATTGACTACCTGTCCAAAACCATTTGACGGGGTTGTCACAGGATATAAATTAAACGCAGGGCGAACCTCGTCTAACATTTTTGCATTCTCATCTAAAGCATCCCGTAAAGTTTCTTGCCCTAGTACTACGCCAATCATATAATGTGTTTCTGCTCCAATATTTATGGCAGCAGCCGAGACAAAGCAACCACCAGCTGCCCTTGTATTGCCTGTCTTAATCCCCACAACACCATGCGTTCCAAGTAAATTATTCACATTATGCACCAATCCCGCCACAGTAAAGTTCGCTTGCGGCATGGCGACGATTTCCCTGAAAATCGGGTCTTTCATCGCAGCTTGGGCAATTTTGATTTGATCTGCTGCGCTGCTTACCGTTGCCGAATTTACACCACTTGCATCCGCATAATGCGTTTGCGCCATACCTAAGGCTTGTGCCGCCTTATTCATTTTTTCTACAAAAGCACTCTCTGAGCCTGCATCCCAGCGAGCTAAAAACGTAGCAATATTATCCGCTGATGGCAACATCAAAGCTTCTAAAAGTTGCCTTTCGGTTAATTTTTCTCCTTCGCCAACCTTTAAATTAGAATAGTCCTGCGCTTCATCATTGAGGTACTCGGTAACATCTTGTGCCGTCATAGTGAAGATAGGGCCATCTTCGCCAGAGCGCAAAGGGTGCTCCTTTAAAATCAAATAAGCCGTCATGATTTTCGTTACACTAGCAATAGGAACAGAGCTTTGATCTGGTGAAGAAGCAACTACCCCAAAATTATCCGTGCCAATAGCAGCTTCCCCTTGCGCCGGAAAAGTAACGGAAAATTCCCCTGATAAAGTAATAGCAGGAGAGGTTGGTTTAGCTTCAATTTTAGGTTCGTTATGATAAAAATGGATAATACCTACAGCAGAAATTAAAACCATACTAAACAAAATTATAAATCCCCTTATGATCCAAGACCTAGTGGGATATTGTTTCGGCGATACAGACATAAAAAATCCTCCTCGAAAAATTTACAGTTTGTAAAGAAAAATCATAAGTACCCGTCCATCGGGTGCTTTATGCTAAGGCTGTAAGCCTCTACGAACCATAGTATCATACTCTGATTCTCACTTTATTCTTAAACTCTATAATTGCATAAACTTTACACTTCACCGAAAACTAAGAAAATTCCTGCAAATTTATACTTTTTTAATAATTATCGACTTTTTTCTCTTTCAACTATCGACGAATTAACGGAATTATACAATCGGCGATATCTAAAAGAAAAGAATTGCTACTAGCGATAGATTAATATCGCTAAAAATCTATCACTTACCCACGCAGCACTAAATAGATTCCATTACTCAATAACATAACATCACCTTTGACAGCTTTAGAAATTTCTACAGTCAATTTTTCTTGTTCCTTTTCATCCTGAGCTTCAATGATGAGTTCTGTACCACCCGCAACCTTATGACAGGGTAAAACAACCGCTGCTATGATTGTTGCAGACTGCACCTGTGCATACTCATTTCCCATTATCTATCCTACCTTTCCTTAGCTTTTGATTTTAGGACTGCATGGCTTTTTTTCACAGATTCCAGTAATGGAGTATTTTTAACAACATGCATTATTTTTTCTATATCTCTAACGATTGGAACAAAAAGAATGATGATTTGATCTGTTTCATAATCTTTTCTTGTAAAATTATAACGTTTCGCTCCTAACGAGCGAGTGGCTTCAAATAGTATCGCTTTTCGCTGACCAAAATTGTGAAGCGCGATTGCATCATGCTTCTCATTTGGCTTTATCATAATAGCCACCCCTTCTTCTAGTATTATTTTTTGAGCACTTTTCGTTCCAACTAAATTTGTAACAAAAATACCCTCAACTAATACTTCGGAGCCTTCTACTGTTATTTCTGCAAGCCGTACCTGCGCGATATCGCCAACTGTACTTCCTTTTGAAAAATTACTGATAATTTGATACATGATGAATCCAATACAAACGCCTACAACTGCTTGTATGATCATTCCTAAATGAAAAACTACTGCAATCTCCATAGAAACTGCTGAAATAAATGATACTACTAAGGCAAAATAATTTCTTGCCTCAAAGGTCTTAGCGATCCCATCTATATAGGCATCACCTCTCGGCGTATATTCAGTCGCTTCCAATCCTTTTAGACTCTCGCGTTCCGTTCTTCTAACATCTCTAAAATGCTGAACTGCTAAAGCAAGAAATGTTACCGCAGTATAATTATTTGATTTAATCGCGGGAATTGCGGCGGCACCTATCGAAGCCGCGATAAAAGCCAGCACAATATGAATTAAATATCCGTTGGGATAGGATGGATATTGCTTATAATCTACCTTTAAAACAAGAATCCGCGCCATAGTCCCCATACTGATCGCCACAACAATTAACAATAGATCCTCTGGCGAAATTAAAGCTACCGCTCGCCCATCCATTATGATCACCTCTATTCATATACAACTGCATATAGTATTAACAAAATCCAACTGTATATGAGCAGTAATTCAATTACATCTAATGTCCAGCAGCAGCGCAAAAATAGAATGGGCTGATAATCACGACTAGTTTCATGATTATCAGCCCATTCTATTTTTGCTTTCTTTATCCGTCATTCTAAAATTATCTTATTTCAACCCAAACTATTTTTATCATCTTGTTGTCAAAAGTCATCTCGGACTATCTCAATTTTTTTTGTACAAAAGATCTCCAATGGAGCTTTAGGGTAAGTAGCGTGCATTAGATTTTTAAAATTTCCGGGTAAAAAACTTATTATCCTCAATCAGGCTTTCTGGTGTGTCAAAACCAAGTCGGTGCAGTAGCTCAATTACGTAAGGATTGTCAATCGGCGTTGGATAGAGGGCTTTTTCACCATAAGTATTGATGTTCCCTTTTGCGATATCTTTATCGAGAATTGATTTTGGCCCACCCACACAGCCGCCCACGCAGCCCATGCCTTCAAAAAAGTTACCTGTTACTTGACCCGCTATTAACTCATTAATCATGGCTTTGCAATCTGGAACACCATCGGCTTGACGTGTTTTGATGGCAATTTTTCGGTTTGGATTGAGGCGCTCAACAGTAGCTTTTACAGCTTCACTGACACCGCCTACCCTAGCGTAGATTCGTCCAGCCTTGGAAGAGTTTTCTTTTTCATTGGCGGCAAAGAGTGTTAAATCTACTTTAAGCAGATCAAATAACTCCTTGGTTTCCTGAAATGTCAGTACATGGTCGATGGCTCCCTGTAGGTCAGCCTCTTTTGCTTCTGCTTTCTTGGCGACACAAGGACCAATGAAAACTGTGACGGCATCGGGATGAAGGATTTTCACCGTACGTCCTGCCGCGATCATCGGTGATACGGTCGCCGGTACGTGAGGCATCAAGTCGCAGTATATTTTACGAATCATTGCAATCCACATTGGACAGCAACAGCTCGTTAACTGGTAATCTTTTTCTGAAATAATGTTTTGATCAAATTCCAGCGCTTCTTTCAGCGTTAGAATGTCAGCAAAAACAGCAACCTCGACCATGCCATCAAAGCCCATTTGTTTAAAAGCATTGCGCAACATCCCCGGAGTGACCTGATCACTAAATTGGCCGATAAAGGCCGGAGCAATCAGTGCATAAGCCAGCTTCTTTTTGCCATGCAATGATTCCATACAAGACAATACATCTTTAGAAATTTTCAAACCGTTCTCATCTGCCCTATTCACGCAGGCTTCCAAATTCCAGAATACCGGATGGATTTCGGGAGTGAAAAGACAATTTAATTCACTTTTATCAAAATCTTCGAATAGAGTTTTTAATGAAGCAACGCTTTCAGAATCTGACGTTTCCAATACTTTCTTTTGTAAATCTTTAAATGTCTGCATACCTAGCGCCTCCTTTTTCCTTATGTATTATTCATAGTATTTCCATGCGAACTTCTCTTAATAGCTTATCATAATTATCTAAAAGCAGGAAGCAGTTCCGTTATTTTTTGAAAAATGAAAATCAGCAAGGGATATGATTATCCATATGTTATAATTATCTTAAAATGTAATACATAGTTGTAATAAAGTGAGAAGACTATTTATTTATAGAAATTTAGGGGATATGATAATGCACGATATAAAAATAATTATATGGCTTTTTCCAATACTTTTTATTTTTCACGATTTTGAAGAAATAATTTTCATACAACCATGGTTAAATAAAAATAGGCGCTATTTATGCGAAAGATTTCCTAAGTTATCAAAAAAGTTATTGCCCCATTTTGATAAGATTACAACATCTTCTTTCGCCTTTGGAGTAGCGGAAGAATTTATTTTGATTAGTCTAGTTACAGTTGTTTCCTATATAATGAATTGGTATAACCTCTGGGTAGGCTTGTTTATTGCATTTGCTTTACATCTAGTAATTCATTGCTTTCAAGCATTGATAGTAAGAAGATATATCCCTGCTATTATTACAAGCATTATTTGTTTGCCTATCTGTATTTATATCATTCAGCAAACAATGCAATTATTCCCATTGCGCACTGTTATCTTATATTCCATTTTAGGCTTTATTATTATGGTGGTCAATTTAGTTATCGTTCATAAAGGTATGGATATATTCAGTAAATGGCTAGCTCAATATGAGCACAAAAGTAACTAGGGTACATTACCGGAGATATCCAACTTAGCATCTCAACTGGATAAATAGTTATCCAAATTACGAAAGGGGCAATTTGATTTTAGGGACGCGGGGGCAAGTAGCCCGAGGGAGTTTCACCCTCAGGCTCTCTCAGAACCGGACTTGAACCTCTCAATTCATCCGGCTCCCATCATCTAACCGTTGGAATAA
>Ga0316600_10000506_pt1 | contig 18779 bp, 15 predicted proteins | sample OWC_soil_day5_CT_FD_207652 | JGI IMG/M metagenome (GOLD analysis project Ga0316600, IMG submission 207652) | Wetland soil microbial communities from Old Woman Creek delta, Ohio, United States - OWC_soil_day5_CT | ecosystem: Environmental > Terrestrial > Soil > Wetlands | place: USA: Ohio... | reverse complement strand
ATTAATTTTTCTGTGCTTTAATTTGCTCTAGAATGCCGGTTTCTTGTATGGTCTTAGCCAATTTATCACCATCTGTACGCCATTTTTCTTTGGAGTCTTCGGAATTTAAATAGTCCACTTGCAACCCTAAATTTTCGATATTGGCTTTAAATTCAGGATCAGCAATCATTGCTTTGAACCCTTCTTCGAGTTTAGCTTTGACTTCTGGTGGTAGCTCTTTTGGTGCTGTCACGCCGATCCATGTGGTTAATACAATATTAAAGCCTAGTTCCCTAAAGGTTGGTATCTGCGCTAATTCTGAGTCGTTTAATCGATGGTCGCCTGTTGTCGCCAACGCTCTTAGTGTACCATTTTTAATTTGTTCTTTAATTGTTGCTGGCGGAAGAAAAGCAATTTGAATATGCTTGCCTAACAAAGCCGATGTCGATTCGCTAGCTCCACGGAATGGAACTTGTTCAAGAGTAAGTCCAGCATCTTTAATAAATGTTTCACCAATAATATGTGACAATGCCCCAATCCCAGAATGACCAAATTTCAATTGTCCTGGATGTTGCTTAGCATAGTTAACTATATCATTTAGATTTTGCCAAGGCTGTTCTGCTTCGACTACCATTAGAAATGGTGCTGTTGCAACTTGTGCAATTGGCTCTAAAGCCGTTGGATAATTATATTTAGTTTCTCCGTATAATGGTTGTATGAGCAAATCAATTACGCTAATACCAAGCGTATAACCATCGGGACTAGAGCTAGCCACTTCGTTCCAACTGATAGTGCCTGCTCCGCCTGGTTTATTGATAACAACCAACGGATGTCCTAGATATTTAGGTGCCGTCTTTTCCAGCGAACGAGCTAGAAGATCCACGCCTCCTCCGGCACTATAAGGTACAATGACAGTAATCGGTTTATTGGGATAAGTATTTTTTGCGGTTGTTGTTTTGCTTTGCATATCGGTGCACCCTCCCATGATGATTGAAATAAGTAATAAACATACGGTTAACAACACTAGCGATTTTTTGGACACTACAACATCTCCTTGTTTATCGTTTTACAATAAACGACATATTAATACAACAATGTTAAATATTATCATTTTTACATAAGACTTCGCCAACAAATATCAAATTCCTTCCAAATATTCAATTGTTTTTACACATATTCAAATAGGTAGGGACAAATAAAAACTTCCTAACAAGTAAGAATGAAACTACATTCAAACCTGTTAGGAAGTTTTTTAACCGTCCCTTACGACTGACGAAGTTGTTCTAATTCGGTGAAGAAGCTTTTATAGGTCCAATAACTGGCCATGAAGGTAGTAACTGCTACCGCACCTACAAGCATAAAGGCTACCATGATTTGATATTTAATAGCCGCAGCTGGTGGCAGACCGGCTAGGATCAGACCTGTCATCATGCCGGGAAGTTGGACGATGCCTAAGGTTTTCATCGAATCAATACTTGGTTGCATTGAGTTTTTGATGGTTTGTCGGATGATACTAGCGCATGACTCCTTGGCACTGGCACCTAAACACAGCTTGATTTCAACTTCCTCTCTGCGACGCTCAAAGTTTTCCTTCAGATGATTAAAGACGAGTCCAGCGGCAATCATAGAGTTTCCTACTACCATCCCACTGATGGGGATAACCTGACTAGGCTGATAAGTAACCGCCCCGCACAATAACAATATTCCTAAGGTCGTAACTAGACCTGCAAGCAAAGCGACAAACGAAATTTTTTTAACATGCTCGATTCCCTTGCCTCTTTTCGCCGAAACGGTTGACGCATTATACACCATTGCCAGTAAAATCAAGGTTGTAGCAATACTGTTGTCCAAATCAAAAACATAGGTCAAAACAAAGCCGATTGCCGTTAGCTGTACGACTGCACGGATACTGCCAATGATAATCTCTTTTTCCAAACCAATTTTATCTTTATAGGAAAGATACATCGCCAAAATAACCAAAACAAAGGTCATTGCTAATGAGATGTCATTCATTTTTGTAGCTCCTTTTGTGCAAAATATACATCATTACTACCATAAAAAGCTATTTTACCTTTGTCCAAGTACATAATCTGTTTCGCCAAGCGTTTGGCTTGCGCGAGATTATGTGAAATAAAGAGGATGCTTAAGTTTTGCTGTTTGTGTTCAGCTAGAATCAATTGTTCGATGATCAGCGTATTTTCTTCGTCGAGGGAAGCCGTAAATTCATCTAACAATAAAATATTGGGTTTGATTAATAAAGAACGAATCAAGGCAATGCGCTGCTGTTCTCCCCCAGAAAACTCGGTTATCTTCTTTGCCAAAATATCTTTTGGCAAATTCGCTTTGGCTAGGTAGTTTTCAATTTCTGCAAAGTCAGGTTTTTGTTTTAATAAATGGTACGGATAGGTTAAATTATCTTCAACCGTACTGCCAAATAGATATGGTTTCTGAAATACATAGCCGATTCTTTTTCGCAGTTGAGTTGGCTCATAAGATGACGTATCTTTTCCTAGATAGGAAACACTCCCACTCGTCGCACTTTGCAAGAGGTTCAGGATTCGAAAAAGCGAGGTTTTCCCCGAGCCAGAACTACCAAGTACCCCAACTAAATCGCTAGGGTAAATGGAAAAGGAAAGTCCATCTAAGATTGTTTTGCTCTGAAATTCTAACCGGATATCGGATGCTTCCAATAAAACCATAAACTCCTCACCTCTGTTCCTAAATTAACCTACTTTATCGCGATTAACATTCACATTTTTCTTCTATTGTCTATAAAAATTTCCATACTCATTAAATTGATTTTATATTTATTATCTATGTAATCTTGTTAAATTACAAGTATTCCCGCAGCGAATTATGCCATTATTTATCTTGTAAATTATAAACTCTATTACGATCAAAACAGCAGATACCTACACTTATTTTTTGGTAAAGTCCTCGAAAAAGTGAACAAGCTGATTAACTTATTTGTTAATCAGCTTGTTCACCTATCTATTTACCTCAAACCTGAAAGGCCCCGACCACTTCCCGAAGATCTTGGGACATTTTTGCAAGTTCTTGGCTTGATGCGGCAATTTCCTCAATAGACGCGGACTGCTCCTGCGTAGCTGCCGACATCGTTTGCGTTTCCTCAGATGCGCGCTTGCTCAAATGATCAATGGCTTTTACTGAAGAAATAATCTGCTCACTGCCACCTGCCATTTCGTGGATCGCTGTTGATATTTCCGTGATTTGACTAGATACTTCAAGTACCAATGATTCGAGGTTCTGAAATGATTTGCCAGTCGTAGTTACCACTTCTGCCCCGACTTTCACTTCCTCTGTGCCTAGTTTCATCGCTTTTACCGCTTTATCCGTATCCCCTTGGATTTCGCCGATTAAAACAGCTATTTTTTTCGCCGCTTCTTGAGATTGTTCCGCTAGTTTTTTCACTTCCGAGGCTACGACGGCAAAGCCCCGTCCATGCTCACCAGCACGAGCCGCTTCAATCGCGGCATTCAAGGCTAAAAGATTGGTCTGCGCAGCAATTTCGGACATTGTTTCAACAATTTGCCCAATTTTTGTGGATTGTTCCCCTAGTTTAACGACTACCTTGGCTGATGTATTGACCGTGTTTTCGATTTTCAGCATCTGGTCAACCGCTTTTTCTACTGTTTTGGACCCAGTCGCAGCGGTATCGGTGGCCTGCAATGATTTTTCTGCAACTCGGTTAACACTGTGAGCAATCCTTTGCACACCATCAAGCATCTGTTGCACCGCCGCTGAGGTCTCACAAACAGCTGCCAGCTGACGTTCAGAGCCTTCAGCTACATTGGTCGTTGCCCCTGCGACCTGATTGGCAGATTGCGCCGATTGATTGGCACTGGCCGTCAATTGGTGCGATGATTCACTCACCTGGCCAGCCGATTGCTCGACTTTTTGAATAATCGTTCGTAGATTGGCTTTCATCCGATTGAACGAATGAGCCAACTGACCGATTTCATCCGCAGAGGTAACCGAAATATCCCCTAATGTCAAATTTCCATCGGCGATTTGAGCTGCCGCTTCACTAATCACCTGTGTTTTGCGTGCTATACCACGACTGATATAAATACTAATAAAAACCGAGATGCCAGCCACAAGTAGACTAACAACCACTAAAAGATTTTTTACATTTTCAGCATTTTTATTACTGATTTCTTCTTCTTCCTTAATATGTACCTTTACTGCAGCAACGAGTGTTCTTGTTGCTACGATAGAATTCTCCGAAGAAATACTCGCTTGATTCATATAGCTTTCGACTTGCGCAATATTATTTTCACGCTTTGCTGCAATTGATTTGGCTGCAATCTCATCAAATGTTTTTTTCTCTTTTTTGAGCAATTCTAAAGTAGCACGTGATGCCTCAGCCGTTAAAACTGTTTCTAGTTTACTAATTTTATCATCACCATATTTGCGCTGATCATCGAAAGCCGCAACATCGGCAAGATTTCCAGTAGAATTAAACCGCCTCATAGCGACCGCTTCATTGGCAACATGATTGGCAAGTTCCTCTGCCTGTTCAATTTTATATAAATTTTGTTCTGTTATTTGCTGTGATGCTATATTGAGTTCGCCAACTTTATAGTAAGTAAACGCACTCATGATAAATACTAGTACAATTACGGCAATGAATCCGCTTAAAATTTTTTTCTGAATTGTCATTTCTGTTGAAATTTTTACCGATTTGGCTAAAAAATTTCTTTCCATTCTTACTTTGGGAAATTCATGAATATTAGGCCTCTTAGAAATTTTAGGAACCTTAGAATAAATCATTTTAATATCATGCAAAATTTTCTTTAAAAATTCCATAATGGATACACCGCCCTTTAAAAATAGTATTTCAAAGTGAGAAATGCTGAAAAACAAAAAAGCTGGCACATAAGCCAGCTTTCAAAGAAAACGCCAAAAGCCTAAGCCTCGGCGTCTTTGCCAAAATTTGCAATTCATATTCTTTGTCTTAATTATAATAAGACTATGCTCTTAAGTCAATCTAATACTTCTAAATTAAGTCTCCATTTATAATAATGCTTTTAATTTTTGTAAATCAACTTTTCCCGAGGTATTTAAAGGTATTTCATCTATAAAGATAAATTTTTTAGGAATTTCTATTGCCATAAGGCTGCCTTTTATTTTCGAACGTATGTAGTCTTTATCAATCGTAGCATTTGCAACAATAAACGCCGCCATTTCACTGCCTTTTTTATCATCCTGATAGGCAACAACCGCGATATTATCTACTTTCGGTATTTTTTTGATTTCTTCCTCAACTTTAACACAACTAACTTTAAAACCGCCCTTATTCATCACGTTTTCTTTTCTACCTAAAAAAATAAGCTGCTGTTTTTCAAAATAACCTCTATCATAAACGGTATATGGCAACTCAACGCCATCTACATGATACGGCGTATCAATATAAATATATTCATCCTCGATTGATACCACGACATTAGGAAATGGCTTTCCTACGCTCAAAGGATTGGCTATTAACTCATCATATTCTATATAGGTTATATAATTTAATTCGCTCGTCCCATAATATAAGATAATACTAGAATTTATGAATTTTTCTTTTAATTCTATTGCTGTTTGCGAAAATAAGAGCTGTGACCCTGTGAAAATCATGTTCACGCTCGTTATCGGTGCATTCATACATTTATTCAACGTCTTTAATTTAGCAGGTACCAGATAAATCGTTGTCACCTGAAATTCCTGTATTGTCTTTAACCAAGTTTTACACTGAAAAAGATCCGTTACTATCAAGGAACCACCTTCATACAAAACAGAAAGTACCGCATTGAGATTACCGGTAAAACTTAAACTTCCATGTAAAAATAAAATTGAATTCACATCTACTTTAAAAATCTGATTTTGGATTGGAAAGAACTCAGCCCAGCTTTCATAGGTTCTAAATAGCACCTTCGGCACATCCGTCGAACCAGAACTCAATGCTCCCATGCAAATACTAGGATCTACGCTTTTTCCGATTTCAACAGACGTAGTCGCTAAAAAAGCATTTTCTACTGTTTCGTCATTTACAATAAACGCTAAGGTTTGCTTACGATCAGATAGCAAATATTGTATCTGATTTTTCATCAGCATTTTTTTCAAAGCGGCTGGTGGTAAATCATAATGAGAAATAATTGGAATATTTCCCGCTTTCATCATCGCAAAAAAAGCTGTAATTTGAAATAACAAACTATCTGAATAAATCAGTACAATCGTATGTTCTAACTTTATCTGCTCACCTAACCGCTTGGCAGCAGAAACTATATCCTCGTAAGAATAATTTTGCTGATTGATACGTAAAAACAGCTTATCTTTATGTTTACTTGCTTTATTTTTTAACAGCGTAAAATAATTCATCATGTCGTAATCCTCTTAATTAAAATCGCCGAGCCTAAACCTCCTGCTCCAGCAATTGAGCAGACACCATAAAGCCCTTTTGTATAGTCCAAGGCTTTTAATAAATGCAGCATAATAATGCCACCAGATGCACCGTAAGGATGCCCATAGGCTAATGCGCCGCCAAATATATTATAACGATCAATTAGTTCAGGATATTTACGCTCAAATAACACATCAATAACGGCAAACGCTTCATTGAACTCAAAATTTGCAATATCACTATACTTTAAGTCAACAAGTCCCAATAATTTATCGGTAGTTTTCATCGCCGCCATAGGGCTATACAAAGGATTTGCTCCTATTGAACAACTATTTATCATTTGTGCAAGTGATCTACTGTTGTTTTGTTGTAAAAATTTTTCCGAGCATAAAACAACAAACGCTGCTCCATCGTTAATCAAGCAAGAATTGCCGGATGTTGTCAGCGTATTTCCCCCCAATAACGTTGGTAATCGATCCAGTAGTTTTTGACTCATTCTTTCTCTAATGCCTTCATCTTTGTTGCTGCCATATAGAGGCAGAATAACATCGTCAAGTCTGGCATTTTCTTTTGCAAATTTAGCACGTCTATGACTTTCTAACGACCAAAAATCAAGTTCTGCTTTGGCAACCTTTTCTTTTTGTGCCACACGCTCTGCGCCTTCTAACATAACAAGTTCGTTATTTTCGTTAGGAGAGAATTGCGCCACAGTATAGCTCGGATTCTTTTCACTATAGCGGCTGTCATTTTTTACATAACTTCGAATCGGTTGAAGCGAGCTGCTTTCTATCCCTCCCGCGATTACCAAATCACATTGTCCACTGCCAATCTTGGCAAAAGCAACATCCATGCTCATACAAGCAGAAGAACATTGCATATCAATCGTAAAGGCAGGTACTTCTTCACCAACGCCGGCCTTCAATGCCATTAAACGCGCGATATTACCACCCGTGCCAACGGCATTACCACAGATGATTTGATCAATCTTTTTGAGTTGATATTTTTTTATCAGTTCTTTTAATAACGATGCTCCTAAATCTTCTGGTAACACGTTTTTAAAGATGCCGTTTTTTAGTCCAATATGACTGCGAAGCCCGCCTAAAATATAAACATTTTCCATTTTATTATCCTTCTTTAACTCATGAAAGCTTTATTCAATTTAACCCCTATATATGCAGCGATACCACATTTAATAATATCCCCGACAATAAAAGGAACCACCGCAACCATAAGCGTGGATACAATATCTAAATTTTGCACAATACTCATAGAAGTCGCACCACCTATATAGATGATAGGCATCCCGATTAAGATAGCGACTGCGATATAGCGTTTAACGTTATTATTCTTCCCCTTGGCTAAACTCATCAAAGGCGCTGCCAAAAGATAACCGAAAATAAATCCGCCCGTTGGGCCAAAGATTTTCCCTGGACCAGACATACCTCCGACAAAAACAGGTACACCAACTGCTCCTAATAATATATAAACTGCAAGCGCAATGAATGCTTGCTTTGGCGTTAATATAAATGCAACTAGATTTACTACAATGGTTAATGCAGTAAGCATAGCAGCGGTAAAAGGTAATGGAATAGAGATATACGCCGATACACTCAACAATGCTACACATATTGCTATTTTGGTTAAAACTCTTGTATTCATTGTAATCAATCTCCTAAATTCTTATTTTATCCTATGACTGCTTGAAATACTTTTGCATGATTGCTATAGCCTGTAAAAATTTTCCCTTTAGGCTCCACATAGATTGGATTACCAGCATAGATTGGTTTCATAAATTTTATTTCTATTGTATTAAATTTCGCAAAAGATTCCTTAATATTTTTTAAAATCAATAAACCTTGTACAACAGGTTTTTCTGTCAAATGAATTGTATTTGCGTCCCCAACTGCTTTAGAAAAATCATAAATTTCTTGTTTACTAAAGGTTTTCCAAGGCGTTACCTCTTCTGGAATAACGCTAGTCTCGTCTAAATTACGAACAGTGACATTCAAAAAAAGCGTCATGCTTAATTTTGCGATCAGCGTATCATCCTCATACATATTGGATGAAATGATCATGAACCTACTCGTCTCTTTTTCGACAATAACATGGCAAGGGTTCTTTCTGCTTTTCCCATATTGCTCTAGTTTAATTTTTGTAATATAACTATTATTATATTTTTCATCCTTTAACTCAGAAAAAGCTTTTGCAAGTTGTATCATATTTTTTTCTTCTCCTATAATACTCTTTATTATACCCACTTAAGCTTTTATCGTCAACTATTATGTTCATATTTGGTTGACGATTATTATGATTCAATACATAGTAACGTTTATTCAGCTGCTTAGCTTAATAATTAATCAACGGCTTGCTGCGATCGCTCTGTTAATTTCCTGTATAATAACAAAAAACGCAACCATTCACTGGCTGCGTTTTTTAAAACCTATTCAGATTTAGTTGATAGAACTGCTGGAGTTGGTTCAACTTTCTTCACTTGTTTTTTCTTCTTTTTCTCCTTGTTCTTTGGGCTTTTATCTCCCATATCGAACATCTCCTTTTTGTAACATAAACTATGTTAAGTATAGCATAGTTTATCCACAACTAAGGTTATTTATACACGCACATTATAGCATACTTCATATGCTAGACAGTTGAACCATGCTGCTAGCTAGTTATCCCTATAATAGCTTACTATTTCATGGGATTAAGCGATAATAAGGGGCTGTATAAAAAAAAACACCTCTCATGCAATATAGTTTCACTATACTACTTAAAAGGTGTTTTTAATTCCATACAACAATTTGAAAATTCTGTCTACTCTATTTGCTACTTAGCTATACTGTTACTTGTCACAATATGACTTGGCCTATCTAGTCTTTTGAAAAGAGCAGCAAATAGCAAGCCTACAAAATTCAAGCACAGAATAATCCAAAGCGCATTTTGATAACTCCCTGTCTTCATCGCAATCATAGCCCCAAGCATCGGCCCGCAAACCGCGGAGATACTAAAGCCAATGAAAGTTACGCCGAAATTAACGCCAAAATTTTTCAAACCATATCTTCCACTAATAATGGATGGGAAAGTTCCCATAAATCCGCCAAACCCTGCACCAATCCCGATAACGGAAATTGCTAAGCCAATCGTTGATTGCGTCGTTGCACAAAGTAATAAGCATAACGCTGAAACGATATACATAATCATCAACGTATTAGCCGTACCTACTTTATCGGAAATAGCACCAAAGAAAATACGCCCTGCTGAATTTGCTACCGCGATTAGACTAACAAATAATGCCGCCGTCATCGCAGTTAACCCAAACATGGTTTGCCCGATTTGTGATACTGCTGATATAAACATCAATCCTGACATTGCCCCAAAGATCAAGATAAGTAAAACCACCCACCAAGTCTTATCGGCAATCATCTGGACCCAATTCACTTCCATAACTGCTTTTTTTGTAACACCAGCGACAATTGGCGGTTCCCAACCATCTGGTTTGTAGTCTGCTGGTGCTCTCTTTATAATGAGCAAACAAATTGCGATTATAACAAGAAAAGTAACACCAAGGATTTTGAACGTACTCAAAACACCATAATTTTCAATTAGTGCATTGGCAATAGGAGCAACAATCATCGCACCCGAACCATATCCTGCTGTAACTAGACCCGCAGCAAGTCCCCGCTTATCTGGAAAGAATTTTACGGTATTACCAACGGTACCTGCATAAGCAATACCGCCACCAATGCCAGCAAGAACACTATATGCAAAATACAGCATTCCAATACTAGTTACAAAACCAGATAAAAACATACCAACTACATACATACTGCCACCAATTAAAATACTTGCTCTGCCGCCAAATTTATCTTGAATATATCCTCCACTAATTACAGCTACTGGACTTAATCCATGGCAAATAGTAAAAGCTAGTGCTGTTACCGCTGCAGTCCAGCCAAACAAATTGCCTAACGGCAATGCAAAGATGCTCCAAGCATATAGAGTTCCGAGACATATATTTACAATAATTGTAGCAATAAGTATAGACCAACGATTATATTTTTGTTCTGTCATTTTAATACCCCCTATTGTTATGTTATAACCTTGTAAAATTAGCTAATAACGTAATAATGGAATATGAAAATCGAAGATAATCTGATCTCTATCTGAATTGGTATTTAAAGATAAAACCTACTCTATAGAGCAGGTTTTATCTTTTATCTTATATAGCACACATTACCTTTTAACTGATCGGGGAAAATTGAATCGAAGTAAAAAACAATCTGATTTAATTTTCATTTTATCTGATACAGTTTTAAGCTTTTGGTTTTTCTGCTGGTGATGGATCAGTTGTTAATTCCGCTTTGCAAAATGGACAGTTTTTAGGCTTAATCCCCGCAACTGAACCAACTTTCTTTTTGCAATTAGGACAAATTGTCGCTTTTACTGTTGCTGGTCTAAAACACATATGATATTCCCCCTTCAATTATTTAACTTAACCATCTTTATTTATATAAGCTAGCCGTGAAACGCAATGATTCCTCTGACTTAATAGCGTTAGTCGGGCAAATATTCACACAAGCTTTACATTCACCACACGAACCACTATCTTTATCTGATAAAATCATTCCTACCTTCAACTTATTACCTCTACCTAAAAAAGCCAGCTTATTTCTACCGATTTTTTGGCAAATTTTAATGCAACGCCCACATAAGATACATCCATTTGTATTGTAATTTCCTGCTGTAACTACTGCATCAGCCAAGGCTGTTAGCAAAGCAATTACCTCTTGATTTTGAAAAGGGCCACGCTCTAACAACAATTTCGCTACCCAAGAACGCTGTTTTTCAAGCTTTGCTGAAAACGTTCTAACTTGTAAATGTTCTATAGGTTTTGTCATACACGCATGCACGCTGTGCCAAGTAAGCTCTGTTTTTACTTCGATCACACAAAGACCACAACTACCGCCACCTTCTAATGCTTGATGAAAACAAAGCGATGGAATCATGATTTTTTGCTCGCGTAATGCGTTGAGCAATGACATATTCTGATCTACAGTTAACGTCTGTCCATCAACAACAATATCTACATATTTTTTCATACATAATCTCCTGAAGTTGATTTAATGCACGCAAATGGACAAGTCTCATAACAGGCCCAACACCTGATACACAATTTTAAATCTACAAAAAACCGTTGTTTACCTGATCTGGCACTAACTGCCCCCGAAGGACAAACAACATAGCAACTCCGACAATCTCTACACTGCGATTGTATAATTTCAAAATCAATCATAGCTTTGCAAAAGATTGCTGGACAAACGCCTTTTGTATGTTCTATATATTCAGACCGAAAGTAACGTAGTGTCGTTAATACTGAATTGACAGAAGTTCTTCCTAACCCACATAAGGATAGATCAGCAATCACGTGGCTAAGTTCTTCTATCTCATCCAAAATCTTCACTTCTGCTTTGCCACTCGTTAATGTGATGAACATTGATTCTAGTTTTTTTAAGCCATCACGGCAAATCGTGCATCTGCCACAGGACTCCCTTGCCATAAAGCTAATCAAATGACGCGCTAAATCTACCAAGCATCGTCTAAAGTTAAGTACAACCAAGCCGCCTGAGCCAAGACAACCACCCTCACTAGCTAACGTTTCATAGTCCATATTAAAATCACCGTATTTGAGGATACCACCCGCAGGACCGCCAATTTGTAGTGCCTTAATTTTTTTTGCCCGCGTACCGCCAATTTTTTCAAAGACTATTTTGCTGCTAATTCCCATCGGCACTTCGATAAAGCCAGTACGTTTAACATCCCCAGTAAGGCAAAACAATTTTGTTCCTGGACTTTGCTGCGTGCCAACTGCGCGATACTCTTTCGCTCCATTTAACACAATCCATGGAATATTTGCTAAGGTTTCTACGTTGTTAATGATTGTAGGATGAGATTTTAGCCCACTAACTGCCGGATAAGGCGGACGCAAATGCGGTGTCCCACGTTTACCCTCAATTACCTGTAACATCGAAGTTTCCTCACCACAAACAAAAGCTCCAGCACTTTCAATGACAGTAACCCTTAAACTGAAATCTGATCCTAAAATATTTTGTCCTAATAAACCCGCCTGTTTGGCACATTCAATGGCATGACGCAAGGCAGAAACAGCTAACGAATACTCATGACGTACAAAGATATAGGCTCTTGAAGCGCCCACTGCATAACTAGTCAGAATCAATCCTTCCAAAACAGCTTGTGGATCGCTTTCCAGTAGCACCCGATCCATATAAGCACCAGGATCACCTTCATCAGCATTGGCAACAACAAAACGTATTGGATCAACACTTTCGGCCGTTATTTTCCATTTACTAGCTGCCAAAAAGCCTGCACCACCACGCCCACGTAATCCGGAATCTGCAACAAAAGCAATGATGTCTTTGGGTTTTAAAAAGAACAAGGCTTTTTTTAATGCTAAGTAACCACCCGTTGCCACATATTCTGCTAAATTAGCTGGATCAATTAAACCACAACGCCCACTAATTCGCTTGACTTGTGATAAAAAAAATTCATCAAAACCACCTAAATTGACTTTCACGATTTCTAAATCTGCAAAACTTCGCACTACCCCAGTCTGACGTTCTTTGGCAATCGCCCAAAAATATTGTGTTGGTACTTCACCCTCTGCAGTTCTAATAATATGCCAAATCATTTTACTATTCATTTTACCGAAAAAGTAATGTATTCCATCAGGCATACGTACATCCACTAAAGGTTCTGCATAACAAGCACCAATACACCCAACACTAACTACTTGAACAGTGCTATCCCATTGCCGATTTATTAACCGCTCCTTTAGATCCATTGCCCCTACCGCTTGACCACAAGTGGCTAAACCAATACTGATTCTAACCGCCTGCGCAGGACATAATGAAGCTTTGCCAATCCGTGCAAGTTCTTCTAAGTTACTTAAGCATGCTTGTTTTTTTTCACTATAATCGTCCATCGCTTATCCTTTTTTTCTTAGTTCTTCAATTAAAAGTGGCACTTGGTGTGATTTTATTTTGCCTTTGATTTCTTCATCTTCAATTACAGCTGGTGCGATACTACAAGCACCAATGCAATACACTCTATCTACTGTAACAAAACCATCTGGTGATGTTCCATCTTCATCCAGTTCTAGAGTTTCTTCTAAACGATCATAAATAAGAGATGCACCTCGTGCATAACATGCAGTTCCACAACACACCGACAAACGGTGTTTTCCCGCTGGTCGTGTATGAAAATTGTTAAAAAAACTAATCAAACTATGAAGCTGAGATTCAGGTATCGAGAAATTCTCTGCCAACTCTATTAATAGTGACCGAGGAATAAAGCCTGTTTTATCTTGTGCATAGTTTAAAATGTTCATAATTTCTTTCTCATCTTCAGATAAATGCTGCATGTCTTTCAACTTGTTTTCAGGCATCCTATGCTCCTCCAATAAATTGCTTTGCATTTACATGCCATTTTTATTCATAACGGCCCCTCATAGTTAAGAGGAGCCGTTATGACATATTGTTTTAGGAAACAATGAACTGGTTTATGAGGATCAAGGAACAAACAATGCCATTTTTTTACCTTTAGCTTCCATCTTCTCTACCAATTCTTCTATTGGCCCAACTTCCATACATTGACCAAGGCAATGAAGTGCGCAAGCTGGTTTTTCTCCCCTAGCAACTCTGTCACCACATAAATCGCAAAGTTCAGTAGGACATGCGATATAATTCCATTCCCACTTATCGCCCTCTACTTGCCAAGGACCAACTTCGGTAAGTTTAATTCCCCATTTTTCACGTGGAATGTTTTTTTCATTACGACAAGCAACTTCGCAACTATGACAGCCTGTGCAATATTCATAATCGATTAATAAACCATTACGCGACATATCTATTTCCTCCCGTCATATTCATTCTGATATTAGTCCTGATATTTCATTTGTTTTGGTTTGCATTTTGTACTAGACTGGTCTTCTGCTTTATAAACTTTACATAAAATACTCTTAAATGGAGCACCAAAACCAAGTTTACCAATGTGCTTATGAGGGATTAATGTATTGATATTTGCATCCCATACACCGTATAGATTTGGTTCTTCAGCTTCTTCACCTTTATCGCGTTCTGGGAACCACCAACCATGCGTAGCATGAACAACATCTGGTCTCATACCATTTTGAAGATGTGCTTTTTCTCTTGCTTTACCAAATTGGTTTTCAATCATTACCCAGTCGCCTTCTCTGATACCAAGTTTTTCAGCTGTGTCTGGGTTGATTTCCATCATTGGATCTGGATCAATATCACGAAGTGCTTCAATTTGTCTATGTTCTGAATGGAAAGAAGTGAATTTTCTAGCACCAGTTGTTAAGATTAATGGGTATTCTTTTGCAAGTTCTGGTGTGCTTACAGGGCTATAAGGAGGTTCTTTGTAGTATGGTAGTGGATCATCGCCCCATTGTTCAAATAGAGTAGATTTAAGCTCTACCAGCCCAGTTACTGTACTAAAGCCAGGTTCACCGTCTTCACGAAGCTTGCCAGTCTTGTATTTATAGTATTCACGAGGTGGTTGATACAAGCCTTCATGCCGTAAATCGTCAAATGATATGCCAAGTTCTGGTTTCAATTGATCCGTGAAGAATTCTTCGGCAGTTTTCCATGGCCAATGTTCAGGATATAGTCTTCTACCTAATTCGATACAAACTTCAATATCTGATTTACATTCGCCAACGGTAAATGCTTTATTCATTGCACCAAGGAAAATGGAATTCCGGCCAAAGTGAGTAAGCACAACGCCGTCATGTTCTGCAAAGGTAGGTAATGGTAAGAAGATATCACCAAAAGCTTGCGCAGTTGGCGTCATAAACAAATCTTGGACAACATTGAATTCCAATTTCTGCAATGCTTTATGCCATCTTTGTGGCGCCGCCGTGTTGGTTGCTGTAATAGGTTGCGTACTATTGAACCAACCCATTTTTAATTCATATGGTTTACCAGTTTCTAATGTATCCAAAGTTTCATCTGGATGCGTTGTTGCTAATGCATTTGCGAGTGCAGGCCATTCCTTGGCACCAATACGTTTTTCCCAAAGTTCTTCAGGCATTTGACCACGAGTTTCTACACGCCATTTACCCATTAATGCAGCTCTTGGTCCTAATAGCAAACCACCAGGTACGTCAAGATTACCAGTAATTGCAACGATAGATAAAATCGCATGACCAAGTTGTACACCATTAGGATTTTCATCTACTGCCAGGCCCCATTGAATTGCACTAGGTTTAGCCGTAGCAAAAACTCTAGCAACTTCCGTGATTTTTTCTGCTGAAACGCCTGTTATTTCAGCTACTTTATCTACTGGATATTCTTGCACACGTTCCTTCAATTCGTCAAAGCCGTAGCACCATTGTTCAACAAATTCATGATCATATAAGTTTTCATTAATGATAACATTTAACAGACCAAGTGCTAACGCAGTATCTGTACCAGGTCTTAGTTGACACCAATGTTCGGCTCTTGTAGCCATCCAGTTCATACGAGGATCAATTAAGATAATTTTTGTACCACGTTTCATCATATCGATGAGGGAATGACCATAGAAGCCATCTGGATTAGATGCTAATGGCATTTTGCCCCAAAGCATAATGTATTTCGGCAATTTATAATTCGGATTGTCGTAACGATCAGGGAAGTTACCAGCAAAATCAATTTCAGGGTAACCAGCACCTAAAATATAGTCAGTAATTGCACAACGAGGTCCATAACAAGACCAGCCGCTCAATGGATAACAAACGTTAGGTGTTTGTAAGGATGAGAATCCAAGTGGATAGTAATACAAGCAAGCTTCCCGACCTGTACCACCAAATACAACAATAGATTCATTACCATAATTCTTTTGATAATGTTTTACTTTACTAACAATGATATCCCACGCTTCATCCCAAGTAATTTGTTCCCATTTGTTTTCGCCGTGTTTACCCACCCGCTTCATTGGATGAGTAATACGATCAGGATGGTATACATAGTCAGGAAGTGACAGACAGCGTACACAAAGTCTGCCTTGGCTAATTGGATGTTCAGGATCCCCTTCAACTTTTACTAATTTACCATCTTTAATGTGTAATTTCATTCCGCATCCAGCAGGATGATCCCCTGGTGGTGACCAACCACATGTACGAACAATACGGGTTCCATCTTCTAGTTGTTCCTGCCATTCTTTTTTCATTGTTTCACCAATCCTTTCAACATGTATGTTTTTACTCAGGCATGCATATAAGCACCCCTATTAAGCGGCCGAATTAAATTACTAATAATGCCTTGTTCTTCATTTTGAATCCACTGTCATCAAGTATCTCATTCGGCTAATGGTAGACTCTCTCTGCTACCTATCTATTACAGTTGCAAGTTCTATGCCAAGAGATAATTTTTTGAATACTCTCTTATTTCATAAGGGCTTTGAATTTTTCACCCTTTCATCTACTGCATTTTTTCAATTTCGTTTTGAGATACGACCAAGCTTCCAAACGATGCATACCCCATATAAACCGTATAATCTTATCATAATCCTATTTTGTAATCCGATGTCATTTTAGGACAATACAAAAACACCACTACCCATACGTCTAGTTTTCCTACGTTACCTAGACTTATTGGTAATGGTGTTTTTATTTTCCATTTATATCTCTATATTATATTCTTTTAATTTTCTATATAAGGTTGACCGACTTATGCCCAATATCTCAGCTGCATTTGGCATATAGTTATTTGCTCTTAGTAAAGCTGTTTCAATCGCTACTTTTTCAAGATTTTTCAAATACAGCATTTCATTGCTGGTGTTTTCATCCACTTTGATTGAACACTTTTCCGAAACAATATAGCTAGGTAAATTTTCAATATTAATACAACCATCCTGTACTGTATTGACAGCGTAAATCATCGCATTTTGCAATTGTCTTACATTACCATACCACTCATATTCATTAATATTTTTCTGTGCCGCTGCGCTTATTTGTGGGATAATCGCCCCTTGCTTACTGCAATATTTCTCAATAAAATATTTACTCATCAATTCAATATCTTTACCCCGTTCACGTAAAGGAGGTATGGTAAGATTCAAAACAGAGAGCCGGAAAAATAGATCTTCGCGAAACTGATGTTCTCTTGCTAAACTATAAAGATCTTTGTTTGTAGCAGCAATCAACCTAAATTCAACCTTTTTATAGCGATTTCCACCAATTCGCATTACTTGTTTATCTTCAATTGTTCTTAGCAAAACAGCCTGTATATCAAGTGGCATATCACCAATTTCATCAAGAAACAGTGTCCCACCATTGGCAAATTCAATTTTCCCCACTCTACCATTACGTTCTGCTCCAGTGAAACTGCCGCCTTCATAGCCAAACAGTTCACTTTCAATGAGTTCTCTCGGTAAAGCGGCGCAATTTACTGCTACAAACGGACCGTCTGGTCGATAAACATTATGAATGGCTTGGGCAAAAACCTCTTTGCCAGTACCACTTTCACCAATCAACAGAATATTTTCATGCGTCTTTGCAAAACGTTCAGCAAGCGTGACTACCTTTTTTAATTCTTTACTCTCGCCGATAATATCAGCAAACGTATGCTTTGCCAAGCTCACAGCCGTAGTTTCTGTTTTTTCGGCCAAACTAAACCGTAAAATCATAACATCCACGTTTTTTGCCTGCTGATTGAACACGGCTCGAATACGTACTTTATAAGTTTTTCTATCCAAGATTACCGAAATACATTCCTCTTGCTTTGCTTTCGCACTCTTTTCAACCATACTAGTCATATCAAAATTGTTCCCGATGTATTGACTAATATTAATATTTTTATCGATTATTTCTTCAGGCTGTCGTTTTAAAATGTGTAAACATTTTTTATTCACATGCACGATTTTTCCATCTGGATTAATAATTGCAACACCTTCATCAATAAAGTCCATTGTCGTATCTAGTAAATGATGAATCATCTTTCGTTCATTTTTATCGCTAGAGTGGTCATTGATTTTATTTACCTTGTTACTGTCACTAGCAGATTTACGAAACGTTTTTTCCAGCTTATACTGTGTCTCAATCGCAACAGCAATCGATGCAATCAACTTCAAACTATAACGACATTCATTTTTAAGATTTTCTTCCTTGATCGGGTTTTTCAATGGTTGACTGAGCAGCAGTAACACTCCTAATAAATTGCCCTCTTCATCCTCCTTGATGGGAACGGCAGAGGCAATACTATCCTGAAATGCCACACAGTAATGCTCCGGTCCAATTAACTGTACCGGTCTTTTTAAACGTATACATAGCTCATGTGCCGTAGTTCCTGCCGAATTTTCATTCGACAAAATCCCCATT
>Ga0316600_10000505_pt1 | contig 18813 bp, 14 predicted proteins | sample OWC_soil_day5_CT_FD_207652 | JGI IMG/M metagenome (GOLD analysis project Ga0316600, IMG submission 207652) | Wetland soil microbial communities from Old Woman Creek delta, Ohio, United States - OWC_soil_day5_CT | ecosystem: Environmental > Terrestrial > Soil > Wetlands | place: USA: Ohio... | reverse complement strand
ACCTGTTCCCATACCGAACACAGTAGTTAAGCCTATACACGCCAATGATACTTGGGTGGAAACGCCCTGGGAAAGTAGGTAGTTGCCAGTTAAGATGAAAAGACTCAACTTTGTTGGGTCTTTTTTTGCTGTGTAAAAATTTATATAATTGATCAATGAATCTTGGACAATTTTTAATCAAAAAGAAAGAATTAAGCTAGGAACAGTTTCTCAGTGGATAGAAAATAGGTGGTAGAAAAAGCACTATTAAATAAACAAATTAAAGATGTGGGAAGTTTAACTTGAAATAAAATGACGTAATTATATCATTTTATTTCAATGATATGAAAAAACAATTGCAGTATTTAAATAAAATGATATAATTGTATCAAGAAATGATATTAATAAGATAAATGAAATAATAAGTAAAATAGTAATTTTTGAACAATTAATATATAACCATGGAGGGATTTTAATGGAGATTGGTAAAATGACATCAGCAATTTGGGTAGGTATAGATATTGGGACTACTGGTGTAAGAGCTGTTGCTTATCAACCAGATGGCAAAAGTTTAAGTTCGTCGTCCAAATTTTATCCGCTTAATATTCCACATGCAGAATGGGCAGAGCAAGATCCTAAACAAATTTTTGCAGCAATTGAAAGAGTAGTCAAAGATGTTGCAGATTCATTGATTTATGAAGGAAAAGAGCCAGATGGTGTAGCTTTTAGTAGCGTGTTTCATAGTTTTCTTGCTTATGATTGTCAGGGTGAGCCTATTAGTCCATTAATGACTTGGGCTGATAATAGAAGTTCAGATATTGTACAGGAAATGCGAAAAGATCCGGCATTATGCCAGAAGTTGTATGAAAAAACATGCTGTCCCTTGCATCCTACATTTCCATTAACCAAAATATTGTGGCTTCGTAAACATCAGCCGAATGTCTTTGCTAAAATGGCATTTGTGGGTTCAATAAAAGATTATGTTTTTAAAAAATTTACAAATGAATGGGTAGTTGACCGTTCTATTGCTAGTGGTAGTGGTCTTTATAATGCAACAAAATTGGCGTGGGATGAAGAAATTTTAAAATTTGCAAATATTCCTTTAGCAGCTATGCCGTCGGTGGTGTCTACTACTTATCACCAGCGTTTGTCAGATGAAGCTGCAAAGCGTATGCATTTACCAAAAAGTATCCCGGTAGTGATTGGTGCTGGTGATGGGGTTTTGGTTAATGCGGGAATTGGAGCAGTGAAAACAGGAGAGTTAAGTGCAACAATTGGTACAAGTGGTGCGCTAAGAATGCTGACAGATAAACCTAAAATTGATCCAAAAGGGCGGACTTGGTGTTACAATTTGACTGATGAGGTTTGGGTTTCCGGTGGTGCCATTAATAATGGTGGTATTACTTTGCGATGGTTGCGTGATCAGATTTGTCAATATGATGAGAAGCAGATGAAAGATATGGATATTGACGCATATGATTTAATGACTTTGCAGGCAGGAAAAATTTCCACTGGTTCTGATGGACTCATTTTATTACCTTTCTTTACTGGGGAACGTGCCCCACATTGGAATTCTGACCTTCGGGCATCCTTCTTCGGACTAACATTAAATCATAAAAGAGCGCATTTAATTCGTTCGACGATGGAAGGCGTTTGTTATAGCATGAATAGTGTTCTTCAGGCGTTAAAAGAAGTATCTGGACAAGTAAAGGATATTAGAGTTAGTGGCAGCTTTACAAAGTCACCACTATGGATGCAAATTTTAGCAGATGTATTTGATGAAGAAATTAGCTTGGTGGATATTGATGAGGGCGCAGCCTTTGGAGCAGCTGTGCTTGGATTTGTATCGCAAGGTATATTAAAGGATATCGCAGATACTTCAGCATTGATAAAAATAAAAAAAGTATATAAACCACAACCCAAAGCAGTAGCTACGTATAAAAAGTTATATGAAATTTATGATAGGATATATTGGAATTTGCAGAGAGAGTTTGCTGATATCGTTGCATATCAAAAGCAGATACGAAATTAAAAAGTTCAAGATTTTTTATTTAATAGTATTTGTAAAGCCGTATAGCATTTGGATTTAGGCGTAAATGTGTTTACTGTTTTTATTTCTAGGAAAACAGTAAAGTTAAATTGAATAATTATAGGAGAATTTTAAAATGAATAAATTAGCAGGTTTTCCTGAATATCAACGAGCAATTGCCAAGGTACACTTAGGTTCTTGCGGCGCTGATCAGAAACAATTAAATAAACCAATTATAGCAATTGTAAATTCATGGAATGAGATTGTGACAGGGCATGTTCATTTGCGAACGCTCGCTGATCAGGTAAAAAAATCAATTATTGAAGCTGGTGCAGTACCGTTGGAATTTAATACAATTGCAATTTGTGATGGTATCGCGCAAGGACATGCTGGAATGAAATATGTATTAGCAAGTCGTGAATTGATTGCTGATTCTATTGAAGCAATGATTTGTGGGCATGGAATGTTTGATGGCATGGTGCTTTTAGGTTCATGCGATAAAATTGTGCCGGGAATGTTAATGAGTGCTGCTCGGCTCAATATTCCATCAATTATGATTACCGGGGGGCCGATGCAACATAAGATTACGCCGAAAGAAAATAAAGAAGCACGGCAGAAATATATTTATGGTGAAATTGATGAAGATGAATTGTTGGAAATCAGTAAACAGTATTATACGACAGCTGGGGTATGTCCATTTCTAGGTACAGCAAACACGATGTGTATTGTTGCTGAGTCTTTAGGAATGACTTTGCCGGGTGTTTCTGTTGTGCCAGCTTTAAGTGAAGCACAGGAAGAGCTTGTTAAGCAAACCGGAAAAAGAATTGTTGAATTGGTAGTAAAAAATATTTGCCCACGTGATATTATGACAAAAGAAGCCTTTGAAAATGCGATTGTAATGACACTTGCAATGGGAGGCTCATTAAATTCTGTGTTGCACATACCAGCAATTGCTGCTGAATGTGGAATTTGTTTAAATTTACATGATTTTGATCGTATTAGCCGTAAGACGCCATTAACTGCAAGAGTTTGCCCAAATAGCAGTCAGTATGCCACTGCTGATTTATACGCTGTTGGGGGGACACAAACGATTATGAATGAATTGGGAGATTTACTTTACCGTGATGTGCAAACTGTTAATGGGTTTACAATAGGGGAAAATGTTCAAGAAGCTCCAGCAGCGGATGGTATCATTATTCGAGCAAAGGATAGTCCGTTTGAAGCAGAAGGGGGGATTGCGGTATTACAGGGTAATTTGGCTCCGAATGGTGCTGTAGTTAAATCGTCCGCAGTGCCTGAGGATTTGTGGATATTTGAAGGTCCCGCGGTCGTCTTTAATTCAGAGGAGGAATGTCGAGATGCTGCTTACCAACAGAAAATTGTCCCTGGCTCTGCGGTAATTATTCGTTATGAAGGTCCAATTGGTGGTCCCGGTATGCGTGAAATGCACCGTTCAACAGAAATATTAGCAAAAATTCCGGGGATTGCTATTATTACAGATGGTCGTTTTTCTGGTGCATCAGCAGGTTTGTCTATTGGTTATTTAACACCGGAAGCTTATGGTGGGGGCCCAATTGCTTTGGTGAAAAATGGGGATATTATTAAAGTTGATATCGCTAGACGTAAAATTGATTTATGTGTTGCAGATGATATCATAAAAGAACGCAAAGCTGCATTTATACCACCAGAAATTGATGTAAAAAGTAATTTTCTTCGTCTATATCGTGCAACTACACAGGATGCATATCATGGTGCAGTTCGGAAAGTAATAGAGTAGAGTGTAAATTAAGGATTCAATTAGAAAATAGTTACTAAATATATCATAACGATCAATAATAAATCCCCCCGCCTTTAGGCGGGGGGATTTTATTGATCGTTATGATACTGAAGGGCAAACAATATCACATAAAATCAGAGTTGTTAGAGAAAAATAGCAATATTAAATGCAAGGAAAATGGTCTAAACCATAAAAAGATCTTTACAAAAAGTAGCTGCAATGTACAAATTAGAAGCTATTGTCCTTGTTTTGTAATAAGTTTTACATTGTTTTCAATAAAATAGTTGAAGTATTCTTTCTGTTGTGGTTCTTGTTCCATTATAAGATAATCTAAGTCTTTTAATTGGCAAAACGTCATCAGTGATGATATTCCAATTTTAGATGAATCGGCCAGAAGTACTTTTGTATGACTTCTTTGTGTTACATAGTGCTTGATTTCACTTTCTAGAGGTGTTGTATTTGTTACTCCATTTTCGAGAGAGAAGCCAGTAGCGGCAAGAAATGTTTTTGAAATATTATAGTTTTTTAGGCAGTTAATTACGCTTGCACCGACAAATGCATTGGATGGACGGTAAAGAGAACCTCCTGTAGCGATTACATTGAGTTGGTTATAGCACAAAGCTGCATTTATGACATGGACGCTAGCTGTGATAATTGTTAAATTCACTTTATCGGCTAAATAAGGAACCATATGCATTGTTGTTGTGCCAGAATCAATATAAATAACATCACCGTCATTGACTAAGTTACTGGCCAGTTTTGCGATTTGTTTTTTTTGTAATTGATTCTTTATTTCACGCATGGCAAATGGTTCGGGTGATTCATTGCTGTTGAGCATAATTCCGCCATATACTTTTTGGATGAATCCGCGTTTTTCAAGCTCGGAGATATCCCGGCGTACGGTATTTTTTGAGACCTGAAGGACACTACAGAGTTCATCAATAGAAATACTTTTGGATTCTGTTAAAATTTCTTCAATTTTCTTCAATCGATCTATTTTCATTATTAGCTCCTAATATTTCATTTATTCTAAATTTAAATAAAAAATAATCAACATATATTCAAAAAAAAAGTAAATATTGAGTAATTTACTAACTTGTATTATAAAACATTTTTATTAAAATATGCAAGTCGCTTTTAATAAAATAACTAAAGTAAATTTATTTTAGTTAAAAATAATACCAAACTAAAACTCCAAGAAATAATCAAAATAGCAATAAAAATACATAAAAATATTGACATTATAACCAAAAAATAATAACATGTAACCATAAAGTGATCAAAAATTGAAATGAATTATGTATATAGGTATTACTAAAGGTATAGTAATGTATTTTTGAATTTGGAAGGAGAGTTCTGTTAAGTATTAAAATTGTCAGTTTTATTTGGAACGTACATAAAAGGATAAAATAAAAATTGGGGGATTGAATTATGTCACTTGTTACCATGACAGATATGTTACAAAAAGCGGAAAAAGAAAATTATGCTGTGGGGTCATTTAGTGTATTAAACATGGAAATGATTATAGGTACAATAAAAGCTGCAGAGGAAATGCGAGCGCCGATTATTTTACAAGTTGCTGAGGGAAGACTGAACTATGCTCCGTTATCATTAATTGGTCCAATGATGCTACAGGCTGCCAGAATGGCTTGTGTGCCAGTTGCTGTACATTTAGACCATGGACTAACAGTCCCTACGATTAAGTATGCATTGGATATTGGATTTACTTCAGTCATGTTTGATGGTTCAAAAGTGTCTTTACAAGAAAACATTGAGACAACAAAAAAAGTAATTGCGTTTGCCCATCAATATGGTGCTACAGCAGAAGCTGAAATTGGCAAAGTTGGAGGCAGTGAAGATGGGTCAGATGATTTGGAATTAATGGCAACGTCTGTTGAGGATGCAAAAAGATTCTACGAAGAAACGGGGATAGATGCATTGGCTATTGCTATTGGCAATGCACATGGCGTCTATAAGAGCGCCCCACAGTTGCAATTTAGAAGGTTGGAAAAATTACATGCAGTTGTAGGTGCTCCGCTAGTTTTGCATGGAGGATCAGGAATCACAGTAGAAGATTTTAGAAAATGCATTGATTTGGGGATTCGAAAGATTAATGTGATGACAGCGGCACTTAATCATATAACAAATGCAATGAAAAAATTGGCTGAGCATAAACCCAAATTTAGTTATTTTGATTACTCACAATGCGCAGTAGATGCAGTATATGAGAATACAAAGCATCACATTCAGGCATTTAGAAGTGAAAATAAGGTGTAAAGAAAAAGTAATAGTGAATTTGTTCCTAAAGAGTCTCTTGACTAGGGAATAGAATAAATTGTTCATTTGCAAAAATGATATTTTCATATCATTATATAAAAAATAAATGAAAAATTATTTGCAATAAGCTTAAATAATGATATAATAATATCAAAATATTAAATAACAAAGAAATAAAACTATCATTTAATAAAAGTCTAATAAAAATTACAGTTGAAGAAGATATGTTAATGTCTTTCTTGTGACTCCTTGTTAATATCAGATTATCCACATGTTATTCTTAATTCTTAAAAAACAAAAGAAAGCGAATTTTAGATAGAAAGGCTGATACTATGAATAATATTGTGTTTGATTCATCTAAAAAAATGGATATTGTTTGTATAGGTAGAATCACAGTGGATTTTAATCCCGTGGATTTAAACAAACCGTTGGAAGAGAGTACTACTTTTAAGAAATATCTTGGAGGATCACCTGCGAATATTGCAGTTGGTATGGCTAGGTTAGGCAAAAAAGTTGGCTTTATTGGTAAGGTGGCGGACGATCAGATGGGGCGTTTTGTAACGAAGTATTTTGAGAAAGAGGGTATTGATACTTCTCAACTAGCAATTGCAGACGCAGGTGAGTTTATAGGTCTAACTTTTACAGAGATATTAAGCCCATCGCAAAGTAGTATTTTGATGAATCGGAATTTTGCAGCTGATTTATCTTTAACAACGCAAGCGGTAGATGAGGAATATATTAAAAATAGCAAAATTTTATTATTTTCTGGGACTGCATTGTCGACAAGTCCTTCTCGAGAAGCGGTATTGTTAGCTTTGGAATATGCTAAAAAGCATAATATTATTGTTATTTTTGACCTTGATTATCGTAGCTACACTTGGAAATCAAAAGAAGAGATTTCTGTGTATTATTCCATTGTTGCCAGAAGGAGTGATATTATTTTAGGTTCAAGAGAAGAATTTGATTTAATGGAAAGTGTGATCTTCTCTGGAGAAAATAGTGACATTGATTCTGCAAGGTATTGGATGAAATATGGGAACCAAGTTATTGTGATTAAACATGGTAAGAATGGTTCTAGTGCTTATACGAAAGAAGGTGATTCATATACTATTAAGCCGTTTCCTGTAAAGAGTCTTAAATCTTTTGGTGGGGGAGATGCATATGCATCAGCATTTATTTATGGTTTATTAGAAGAGTGGGATATTATTGATTGTCTTGAGTTTGGTAGCGGATCTGCTGCGATGTTGGTTGCAAGTCATAGCTGCTCAGACGATATGCCTACGGCTGAGACTATCCACCAGTTTATAAGAAAAGAAAAAGAAGAATATGGTGAGATGATTGCCCGTGGTTGATCCCTAAAATGGTTTTGATAGGTTTAAAGTTTTTATTTTTAGATGAATTAATAGTTTAATAGTTGAGAAGGAGAGAAAATATTATGCCATTAATTATTTTAGCAGTTGGAATTGTTTTATTGTTTGCCTTGATTATTGGGTTGAAATTGAACAGTTTTATATCTCTCATTATTGTTTCTTTGTTAGTTGGTTATGCTGAAGGCTTGCCGCTGATGAATGTATTTAATTCTATTGAAGCTGGAGTTGGCGGGACTCTCGGTCATTTAGCACTTGTTATTAGTTTTGGTGCCATGTTGGGAAGATTAATGGCTGATAGTGGTGGCGCCCAAAGAATAGCAACGACATTGATTGATAAATTTGGACGTAAAAATGTAAAATGGGCAGTATGCTTAACTGGATTTATTGTAGGGATTGCACTATTTTATGAAGTTGGATTTGTGTTGCTAATTCCATTGGTGTTTACGGTTGCAATATCTGCCAAGATCCCATTACTTGAAGTTGGTGTACCTATGGCAGCGGCTTTGTCCGTAACTCATGGTTTTTTACCGCCACATCCAGGTCCTACTGCAATTGCAGTTCTCTACAATGCAGATATTGGTTTGACGTTGATTTATGGGATTATTATTGCGGTGCCAACAGTTATCGTGGCAGGACCTTTACTTTATAATACAATGAAAAATTTAAATCCTGAAGTGCCGAAAGGTTTATATAATCCAACTGTTTTTAAAGATGAAGATATGCCGAGCTTTTCTACTAGTTTATTGACTGCTTTAGTTCCTGTTTTCTTGATGGCTATTGCATCAATTACGAAATTAACATTCCCTCCAGATGCTACAGTAAATGTTATTTTTAGCTTTATTGGACATCCGGATATGGCTTTATTTATTTCAGTTGGAATTGCTATTTTTACCTTTGGGTTGAATCGCGGAAAATCAATGACAGAGGTAATGAAGACCGTTGAACAATCTGTTATTGCGATTGCTATGATTTTGTTAGTCGTTGGCGGCGGTGGCGCATTTAAACAAATTTTGGTTGATAGTGGTGTTGGTAAATATATCGCTAGCATAATGGCTGGATCTCAATTATCTCCGTTAGTTTTGGCATGGTTAATTGCTTCCGTTATTAGAGTTGCCGTCGGTTCTGCAACTGTTGCTGCATTAACGACAGGTGGGATTGTTGCTCCACTAATTGCGATTACGGGTGTTAGTCCTGAACTTATGGTATTAGCAACAGGGGCAGGTAGCTTGAATGTAGGGCCACCAAATGATCCTGGGTTCTGGATGTTTAAAGAATTTTTTGGCTTGACTGTAAAAGAAACAGTTAGATCCTGGTGCTCAATGGAAACTATTATTGCTGTTATGGGATTAATTGGTGTACTTGCTATTAACATGTTTATCTAAGTCATGGCATAAAAACAATGGTTATGGCAATTTATTAAATGCTATTGTTGAAAAATTTAGAATTATTCGTTTATTATTATTGCTGGTTTAGCTAAATCTTCATTATTTATGCAGGGAGAAGGGGTTTTATGTCTTACTTGATCGGCATAGATGCTGGGTCAACAAGTTGTAAAGCTATTGCTTGTGATCATAGCGGTCGTTTTTTAGCGACTGCTATGCAACCAACGATTACGCATTATCGTGAAAATGGTTGGTCTGAACTTGATTCAGATGAACTATGGAATGCAGTGGCTGTTTGTATTCAGAATCTCGTTAAGCAATTAGATGGAGAAGCATGTGATGGTCTAGCTGTTGCGAGCATGGGGGCGGCGGGTGTTCTCTTGGATGAACAAGATTGTCAAGTATATCCAATTATTAGTTGGTTTGATACTAGAACAGATAAAATTGCAGAAAGATGGAAAGAAACGTATGGTGCTGAGGATGTTTATCGAATTACAGGAATTAATCCGAACTCTGTAGCAGGAATTACGAAAGTTCAGTGGATAAAAGAACAATATCCTGAGATGTTTAATAAAGCGCATCGGTGGTTGCAAATTCAGGACTTTATCAGTTATAAATTAACTGGCGAGGCGAAAATCAGTTATACAAATGCTTGTAGAACGATGGTTTTTGATCTGAATAAACGGGATTGGTCTGAAGAACTTTTAGCAACAGCTGGAATTCCTCGCCATTTATTATCAGAAACAGTTCGCCCTGGAGAAGTAATCGGTAACATTAGTTCTGATACTGAGAGAATTACTGGCTTAAAAGCTGGTACACCAGTATTTGCTGGTGGCATTGATTATGTTTGTGGAGCTTTTGCAACAGGGATTATTGATGCAGGACAAATGCTTGATTCAACGGGAACCAGTGAGCAGATTCTTGTAATTACTGATAAACCACAGGTAGATCCTAAATCTATGAATCAGAATTTTACTTCAGTGACACATGTAGTGAATGATAAATATTATATGATGGGAATGATCGTAGCATCAGGTGGTATTTTTGAATGGTTTAAAAGAGAATTTAAGTGTGAATCTTTTGATGAGTTGGTAAAAGAAGCAATGCAGCAACCGATTGGGGCTAACGGATGCATGATGTTGCCACATTTCTGTGGACGCTATACTTTAGGAATTGATGCTACATCTAGAGGTGCTTTTGTTGGTCTAACAACGGCGACAAAACGAGGTGATATTGTAAGAGCACTTCTTGAAGGCTTATGCTATGAAATGTTGGGAATTCTTGAGGAAATACAAAAAATATCTCATACTGAGATTCATTCTATTTATGCGATTGGTGGTGCTGCCAAAAGTGATTTTTGGTTGCAAATGAAAGCAGATGTCACGGGATTGACTGTGAAAAGTAAGTATGTACCGGAAGCAGCTGCTTTAGGCGCTGCAATGTTGGCTGGATTGGGTGCTGGCATTTACAAAAATCCGGCAGATGCAGTAGGGCGTGTACAGCATCCCGAAAAAATTTATATGCCAAATGAAGAAAAACATAAAAAATATCGTAAGATATACGAAGCGTTAAATAAAAATTTATATAAGGCATTAGCAGGATTTAATAAGGAAATAGCAGAAGTTCAATCTTACTTAAAATGAGGAGGATACCGATATGAAATATGAAGTTACGATAACAAATATAGGGGATTTTGCGCTTCAACTGTTAAAAATGAGAGATAGTATGGTTATTTTTGATAAAGACGTTCCTTATCAATATATGGATATGGTTGTTGCCCATACAAAGGCAACTTTTAAAGAAGATGTTGTTGTTGGAGATAAATTGGTAATGGCAGGATTGGAATACACTGTTACTGCAGTAGGAGAGGATGCAATGAAAACATTGAAAGATAAAGGGCATTGCACTTTAGTTTTTAATGGAAAGGAAACTGTGGAACAACCGGGACAAATAGCATTAAAAGGAAGTGCGATGCCGCGGGTAATGGTTGGTGATACGATTCGTTTTGAGTAATTTGATAAAAGACAGTATATGTTTTATGAGAGATTAAGGGGGAAATATTGTGAAAGTATTAGTAATAGGGGATCCTTTGCTATCTTCAGATAAACTGAAAACAGCAGTTCATACAGTTATGGGAGAGAATATTGAAGTTGTTTGTGTGGATTGGAAACCGGTAAATGATGAAGAATTCTGGTATTTACGTAGTATCGTTGAAAAAAATGGTCCATCGGTTGGTAAGCCACCAAAAGAAATTTATGATTTTGTTGGCGATGTGGATTTAATTGTTACGCAGCATACGCCAATTAATGAACAAATTATTGAGGCAGCGAAGAAATGTACAGCAATTGGCATCTGTAGAGCGGGTGTAGAAAATATTGATGTAAAAGCCGCGACAGAACATAATATTGCAGTTTTTAAAACAATGGGAAGAAATGCAAATGCAGTATCTGATTATACCATTGCTATGATGCTTTGTGAAATGAGAAATATTGCACGCTCCCATGCAGAATTAAAACAAGGAAATTGGAAAAAACAATATTCTAATGCCGCTTTTGTTGGAGATATGTATGGTAAAACAATTGGTTTAGTTGGCTTTGGGTATATTGGACATGTTGTTGCGAAAAAATTACAAGGCTTTGACGTAGAGATTCTTGTATATGATCCATATGCAAGTGCAGAGACGATAGAAGGTTCTGGCTGTAAAAAGGTTTCTTTAGAAGAATTGTGTAAAAAGGCTGATTTTATTAGTATGCATGCGCGTTTATCAGAAGAAACACAAGGTTTAGTTGGAGAAAAGGAATTTGCATTAATGAAACCAACAGCTTATGTAATTAATACTGCGCGCGCAGGTTTAATTGATGAGCAAGCCTTAATCAATGCATTGCAAAATAAAATAATAGGTGGGGCTGCAATTGATGTTTTTTGGGTAGAGCCTCCCGCTCAAGATCATCCTTTTATGACGTTGGATAATGTTACGATTACGCCGCATTTGGCTGGGTCAACAAAAGATGCATTCAATCGTACGCCATATTTACTGTTGGAAGAATTGAAACGTACGGTTAACGAAGGAAATCCAAGATGGATTGTGAATGAAAAGGATGTAAATCCAGACCTGACAAAATTAAAATAATGCAATTTATATAGAAAAACTAAAATAAATATTGAGAACTGGTATTATTTGTTTTTGATAATAGTACCAGCTCTTTTTTTTTTGTAGTGCGTTTATTTTGTATAAAATATAAGTATTTCATGTAATATTAATCCTGATTATTATATAAAGACGCAAAAAAGTATTGACAAAAGTTCCAAAATATATTAATTTATAGACAAGATATAATCAAAAAATAATCAAAATAGTATCAAAATATACTTAATATAAGGGGAGAATAAAGTGAGTAATGTATTTTTAGTTCCATCAAAAATAGTATCAGGCGTGGGATCAGTTCATGAAATTGGTAATAATATTCAAGGAAAGGGAAGCAAAGCACTACTTGTTACCGATAAATTTATGGTTCAGTTTGGTAATGTGGAAAAGGTTACAGCGGCTCTAGAAAAACATAATATAAGTTATGTTATCTATGATGGTGTAAATAGTGAACCTACGGATAAAATGGTTGAAGAAGGCGTTGCGATTTATAAAGAAAAATGTTGCGATTTTATTATTGCTTTAGGTGGTGGCAGTCCAATTGATACTGCAAAAGCGATCGGATTTATGTCTAATAATACAGGTAAAATCAGCGGTTATATGAAGAAGGTAATAAATACGAAAGTTCCATATTTAGTGGCTATTCCGACGACGGCAGGGACTGGTTCGGAAGCTACGCAATTTACTATTATCGCTGATACTGAAAGTAATGTAAAAATGCTCTTGGCAGGACCATCTATATTGCCGGCACTTGCAATTGTTGATCCAGATTTCACAATAACCGCACCGCCCAAAGTAACAGTGGCAACGGGAGTCGATGCATTGACACATGCAATTGAAGCCTATACTTCAAGAAAAGCACAGCCGTTATCCGATATTTTTGCATTATCGGCAATTAAACGTATTTATAAAAATTTACCGATTTGTTTTAAAGATGGGAAAAACCAAGAGGCAAGATTGCAGATGTCTCTCGGTGCACATGAGGCAGGAATTGCTTTCAATAATTCATCGGTTACAATTGTACATGGGATGAGTCGGCCAATCGGTGCCTTATTTCATATTGCACACGGGGTAAGCAATGCGGTATTGCTTACAAAATGTTTAGAATTTGCAATTTATGAAAATACGAAAAGGTTTGCAGAAATTGCAAAAATTATCGGGGCTGCTGATGATACTGTGACAGACTTAGCAGCAGCGAAATCTTTGGTACTAGAGCTAGAACGTTTCTGCAGAGAGTTGGAAGTGCCGACCTTAGAAGAATTAGGCGTGAAGAGAGCCGTATTTATTACGAAAATTGATAAAATGGCAGAGGATGCATTGGATAGTGGTAGTCCTGCTAATACATTTAGAAATCCAACGAAAAAGGACTTAATCGAAATTTATAAAAAACTCTATTAAATATAAGATTATTTATGTGGATGAAATGTAGATTTTATATCGAAATATTTGGTCTTCGCAAACTGGCATCCTTTGTAGAATGTCAGTTTTATTTTGATTATTATAGAATTTGAGAACAAGTTTAATGCGATTTAATCTGTGAGGTGGATTTAGAATGGAACTTAGCATGATTATTGTTAGTTTAGTTTCATTGATGTATTTTGCTTATCGTGGGTATTCAATTATTTTAATTGCTCCTGTGTTTGCTATTGTTGCTGCAATCGGCAGTGGCCATGCTTCCATGCCGATTTATAGTGAACTTTATATGACAAAGGCAGCAGAATATGTTAAGACATACTACCCAGTATTTTTATTAGGAGCGGTTTTTGCAAAGATCATGGAGGAAGGTGGACTTGCTTCTGCGGTTGCGGGAAAGATTGTTTCTACGTTAGGTAAGGGAAAAGCAATTTTAGCGGTGCTTTTAGGTTGTGGAGCTTTAACTTACGGTGGGCTTAGTGTATTTGTCGTTGCATTTGTCATGTATCCTTTTTCGGCAATTTTATTTAAAGAAGCAAATATTCCAAAGAGACTATTGCCAGCAACTTTGTGGATGGGGATTTTCACCTATAGTATGATTGCGATTCCGGGAACGCCTCAGATTCAAAATATTATTCCGACAGCTTTTTTTGGTACGACGACATGGGCGGGAATCGGACAAGGAATTTTAGGGGCGCTTCTTTATTTTGGAATCTCTTGGGGGTGGATTGATTACCGTCATAAATCGTTAGTTAAAAAAGGCGAAGGTTATGGCAAGTATTCTTCTAATGAAGCAGAAATAAGCCAAGAAGCGCTACCTAATTGGGCATTATCTGCATTGCCTTTAATTATGGTGGTGACGATTAATTTGATTGTCAGTAATCCATTTAATTGGAGTTGGGCGTATCAATGGGATCAAAATAGTTTGAAAAGTTTGCTGCCATTAAGCCTCTCGTTAATGGCAACTGGTGTAAACAAGGTGCAGGCGATTTGGTCAATTAATGTTGCATTGGCTATTAGCATTATATCTGCTGCATATATTGGGCGAAAAAGACTAAAATTAATAGGTGGCGTGATTCGCCCGATGAATTCTGGTGCAGTTTCTTCTACTTCAGCAATTTTAAATGTGGCTTCAGGGTATGCCTTTGGTTGCGTAATCGCTGCTTTGCCAGCATTTCAGGTCGTTAAGGAGCTATTGTTGAACTTAAGTATGGGAAATGGACCTTTGCTTTCGGTGATTATTACGACAAATATGATGACAGCTGTTACTGGCTCGGCATCTGGGGGTTTGACGATTGCTTTGGGAATGCTCGGAAACGAATGGCTAGCATGGGCGCAACAGATTGGTATGTCACCAGAAGTTTTACACAGAATGATATGTCTGGCTTCTGAGGGGTTAGATACGGTGCCTCATTCAGGGGCGTTGGTTACTTTGTTAGCGGTTTGTGGGCTAACACACAAGGAAGCTTATTTTGATGTATTTGTATTGACATTATTAAAGACATCAATTGCATTTATTTGTTTTGCCGTCTATGCTTTATTTGGTTTGAGCTAGAATTTGTTTTATTTTATTAGAATTGTTATATATTCGAATAATTAATGATAAAATTATAATGAATTCTTGAGGATGTATTGTAATTTTTAGCTTTTTAAGTTAAAATAATGACATAAAGTAATCAAAAAATAAAAATGAAAAGACTAGTTAGTATCATTTAAAAAGGTAAATAGATTTAAAATCTTTGTTGAATGATAAGACTGTTTCTTTTCTAGGGCTCTTTATATAATTGAAAGGGGTTTTTGTGATGAAAGCAGCGATTTATAAAGGAATAGGTTCCATGGAGGTGGAAAGCATTGAGAAACCAAAAATCCAAGATGGAGATTTGCTAGTACAAGTAAAAGCTTGTGCTATTTGTGGAGGAGATGTTCGGACTTTTCGTCATGGACATGCTGCAATTCATCCACCAATTGTATTGGGACATGAAATCGCAGGTGAAATTGTAGAGGTTGGTAGTAGTGTAAAAAGTTTCAAAGCTGGTGATAGAGTAATTGTAGCACCGGGAATTGGCTGTGGCGCTTGCTCTTATTGTCTGTCTGGATGGCAAAATATGTGTTATACTCGTACAACGATAGCGCATCATTATAATGGTGGTTTTGCAGAGTACGTATTAATTCCAGCAGGTGCTGTTAAAGCAGGAAATGTGAATCGTATTCCAGATGAAGTAGATTATTTGGATGCATCGTTGGCTGAACCTTTAGCTTGTGTTGTAAATGCGCAAGAAACAATGAATATAAAATTAGGCGATACAGTAGCTGTAATTGGCGCTGGTCCAATTGGTTTAATGCACGCTGAATTGGCAAGAGCAAGCGGGGCGGGAAAAGTCTTTTTGATTAATCGAAGTGTAAAACGCTTGGATGGGGCAAAACCATTTGGTTATGATGCATATATTGATTTGAGCAGTCAAGATGGTGTAAAAGCAATCATGGAGTTAACAAATGGAATGGGTGCAAATGTGGTAATTGTTACTGCTGGAAATGCAACAGCGCAGCAATTAGGAATTGCCATGGCAAGCAAAATGGGAAAAGTTTGTTTATTCGCAGGGCTGCCTAAAGATAATCCTAATCTTCAAATGGATGCTAATTTTGTACATTATCGTCAAATTACAATATATGGTGCGTTTTCATCAGCGCCAAGACATAATGCTTTGGCAATAGAAATGATTCGTAGCGGTAAAATTGCTGTAAATAAAATTTTAACGCATGCTATTTCATTGGATAAAATTTGTGAAGGTATGCAGTTAGTAGAGAAACGAGCTGGATTACGTATTACAGTTGTTCCTAGAATGGCAGAAGTTCAGCAGGATATAGAAAAACATCCAAATTTAGTTGTAATTGAATAAAAAATAATTTATCTGAGATCAATTTTACTGTAGATTAAAAGCAGTTTATAGATGAGGTGATATGATTGAATCATCTAGGGTTTAAGTTGGTTGCAATTGATTTAGATGGAACTTTGCTGGATCATAATAAAAAAATTCCTAGAAGTACAGTAGAAACAATTAAAAAAATAGAAGAAAATGGAGTTGCAGTTGTCTTGGCATCTGCACGTCCTGTTTGTTCAATGTTACCTTATGTAAAGCAATTAAATCTAAAAATGCCGATGGTTTCTTTAAGTGGTGCTTATATCGTTATGCCTGATCAAAGCGAGATAATTTATGAAAGGCCTTTGGAGTTTACAAGTTATCAAAAATTAGCAAATATAATTGAAAATAAAAAATGCTATTTAAAAGTATATGGAAAAAATCATTTATACGTCGAAAGAGCAATTGAAGAGACTTTTAAATATTCCGAAGGTTTTTTTGTCCCATATACAGAGGTAGGAGCCGGAGGTTTATCAAAAATGGAGAAAGTGCCATTTAGAATGTTTGTTCATGGTCTTTCTTCGCAAGTTTTGCAGGAATTACGCTTGGTTATTCAAGAAGGTTTTCCGATGTTTACAACCGTAAAAGAGGCAACCAATGGTTTAGAAGTAGTAGATTTTATGGTTAATAAAGGAAATGCATTACAAATCCTTTGCGAAAAATATTCAATTGATATGGCTGATGTTATTGCTATTGGGAATGAAGGCAACGATATTTCTATGGTTAAAGAAGCTGGTCTGGGCGTTGCTATGGGAAATGCTTGCGATGAGTTAAAACAGCTTGCTGATGAGATAACAAAAGATAATACGGCATTGGGTGTGGAATGGGTATTAAAGAAATACTTATTAGAAGACTAAGTACTTTACACCATTGAACTAGTAAATTTATTTGCTGGCATAAAAATAAAGATTATAGGGGAATAAAACACAAGGGTGCTACCATAGGAAGTAGCACCCTTGTGTTTTATTTTATAAACGGCGTTCGGCAATTGCTAACCGCATTTTTTTCATATTATCCAAAAATTGATCAGAGTTCTTTATCGATACACCAGTGTATAACAAATCAGCAATAGCGAGATGGACGAGCCTTGAGGCCATGGATTCAGAACGGTAGTTGACTTCACGCCCCATACCATGCAAAACGATATCAGCAGTTTTGGCTAAAGGTGAGCGCAAATAGCTGGTGATGGCGATGATCGGAACGTTATTTTGTTTGGCAATGTTAACGGATTGCAAGATGTCAATCGTAGCACCAGTGTGCGATACGGCAATGATGACATCTTTGGATGTGAGTAAAGATGCTGAAGTAATTTGCATATGTGCATCAGAAAATGCTTGTACTGGTTTGCCTAAACGTATAAATCTATTTTCAATATCGTGGCAAATCATTGCAGAAGTTCCAAAACCATAAACGTCAATTTTATGGGCATTACTTAATAAATTAACGGCTTTACGTAATGCATCAAAATCCAAAAGCTTCAGTGTATCTTGGAGACCTTCGTTAATACTAGTGAAAATTTTCGCTGCAATATCTTCATAAGAATCATTTATATCTACTTCTTGATAGACGGACTCCATTGGTGTAAAAATATCGCCAGCTAAAGCGATTTTTAAACTTTGTAAGCCGCTATAACCAAGTTTTTTGCAAAAGCGGGATACAGTGACTTCTGAACTATTCGTATTAGAAGCGATCTCTGAAATCGTTTTATGAATAGCTTCATGTGAATTTTCAAGAATATAGTCAGCAATGCGTCGTTCAGCTTTGGTTAGATCGTGATAACAACTACGCAAAATCGGCAAGCAAGGGTTGGAGTTATTAGCTACAGACAATATATTCACTTCCTCATTCATTGGGTTAAATATTATTTTCATTTTAGCAAAAAATATAGAGCGTTGGCAAATTTTAAAAGAAAAAATGATTAAATAGTAAAGAAAAGTCAAAAATAACTTCATTAAATATAAAAAATTACGTTTTTAGGTAGTATGGTTCAATTTCAGTTTAAACTTTTAAATGGTAAAAAACGAAAAAAGAAAAATATAGTTTTTAAAATAATTAATCGCGCTATTTATTTTTAAAACCCTATTGACATAACAAAACAAACCGTGTAATATAATACAAGTCGCCAACGAGATATGCGGCAGACAATCGAAACTCTTCTTAAAAAAGAATTTCAAAAATGTATTGACAACAACTTGAACGTTGTGTTAATATAAATGAGCTGACAATGCAAGACGTTAGCAAGTGTTCTCTGAAAACTAAACAATGTAGAAAAAATTAATGCCAGATGTGCACTGTACAGTTCTTTGTGAACTGTCAGTACTAGCAGCAGAAATGCTGCGTCGCGGTTTTTAAATCGCGAGTCAATTTCTTTATTATAAAGAAACAAAGAATTTAAAGAGCCTTTTAGGCTTTCTAATAAAATTTATTGGAGAGTTTGATCCTGGCTCAGGACGAACGCTGGCGGCGTGCCTAACACATGCAAGTCGAACGGAGAATTAGCAATAATTCTTAGTGGCGAACGGG
>Ga0316600_10000504_pt1 | contig 18835 bp, 21 predicted proteins | sample OWC_soil_day5_CT_FD_207652 | JGI IMG/M metagenome (GOLD analysis project Ga0316600, IMG submission 207652) | Wetland soil microbial communities from Old Woman Creek delta, Ohio, United States - OWC_soil_day5_CT | ecosystem: Environmental > Terrestrial > Soil > Wetlands | place: USA: Ohio... | reverse complement strand
GGCTACTTTCCGAACAGCGGGGAGTCGCGATCGACCTCGACAACCTTCCCCTGGACGACGCGGAGACGTACGCGACCCTGTCCCGCGGCGACACGGCGGGCGTCTTCCAGAGCGAGAGCCGGGGCTTCACCGATCTCATCTCCCGCCTGAAGCCGGACCGGTTCACGCACCTGATCGACATGGTCGCCCTCCATCGTCCCGGGCCCCTCCAGAGCGGGATGTCGGACGACTTCGTGGAACGCCGCCACGGCCGGAAGAAAGTCGCCTACGTCCTCCCGCAGCTCGCGGAGATCCTGAGCGAGACGTACGGGGTCATCGTCTACCAGGAGCAGGTGATGGAGATCGCGAAGGCCCTCGCGGGATTCACGCTCGGGGAGGCCGACGTGCTCCGGAAGGCGATGGGGAAGAAGGACGACGCGCTGATGAAGCAGCAGAGGGCGCGCTTCCTCGAGGGCGCCCGGGGAAACGGGATCCCGGAAGGGAAGGCGCAGGAGATCTTCGACCTGATACGGCAGTTCGGCGGGTACGGGTTCAACAAGTCCCACAGCGCGGCGTACGCCCTGGTGGCGTACCAGACCGCGTACCTGAAGACCCATTACCCCGTGGAGTATTGCAGCGCCCTGATGACCTCGGAATCCGGGGACACGGCCAAGATCATCCGGTACATCGCGTATTGCCGCGGGAGGGGGATCCCGATCCTTCCCCCGGACGTGAACGAGTCCCGGTACGCCTTCTTCCCGGTGGGCGGCTCCATCCGGTTCGGGCTGTCGGCCGTCAAGGGGCTGGGGGAGTCCGCGGTCGAGGCGATCCTGTCGGCCCGGGAGGAGCGGCCGTTCGGGTCGGTGCGGGATTTCCTCTCCCGGGCGGACCTGCGGAAGGTGAACAAGCGGGCGGTCGAGAGCCTGGTCAAGTCCGGGGCGCTGGACTCGCTCGATCCCGACCGCGGGAAGATCATCGTCGAGCTCCCGGCGCTGCTCGAGGAGGCGCAGGCGGAGGTGCGGCGGCGGGAGTCCGGCCAGTTCGCCCTCTTCGGGCCCCCGGCGGAGGAGAAGGCGGCGGCGAGGTCCCGGGGGCAGGCCGCTCCGCCCGCCCATTCCTGGTCCAGGCCGGAGCGGCTGGCGTACGAAAAGGAGGCGCTCGGCTTCTACATCACCGGGCACCCGCTGGACTCCTGGGCCGCGGAGATCGCGCTCTACGCCAACACCACGACCGCGAAGATCGCGCACCTGAAACCTGGGACCGAGGTGAAGATCGGCGGCATCATCACGGCCATGCGGGAACGCACCACGAGGAAGGGGGAGAAGATGGCCAACCTGACCCTCGAGGACCTCGATGGGACGGTGGACGTCACCGTATTCTCCCGCACCTTCCTCGAGTGCCGCGACACCCTCTCGAGCACGGAGCCGGTATTCCTGCTCGGGCGGGTAGAGGCGGGGGAGCAGGCGGCCCGGGTCATCGCCGAAGAGGTGTTCCGCATGGAGAACGTGCGGGACCGTCTCGCCCGGTCCGTCCATTTCCAGCTGCTCCTCGACCGGCTCAGCGACGCCGACGTGGCGGAGCTGCGGAGGACGATCCTCCGCCACGCGGGGGACAAGAAGGGGTTCCTCCACCTCGTGCGCCCGGGGGACTACGAGGCCATCATCGCGCTTCCGGACGGGGTGGGCGTGGCTCCCTCGCTGGAGCTCGCCCACGCCCTGCGCGGAAGATTCGGCTACGACGTGCTCCGCCTCCACTGATGCACGCAGACCCCCCCAGGAAGGAGCGCGCCCTCCTCGTATACGCCCACCGGAAGCGGGAGAGGGGGCCCGCCGCCGTCCTCCACGTCCAGGAGGTCATGGCGGAGCTGGCGGAACTCGTCCGGTCCGCCGGCGCGGAGGTCGCGGCGTCCCACGTCCAGTCCGTCGACACGGAAGTCCCGGGGACCGTCGTGGGAAAGGGGACGCTCGGCAGGCTGAAGGATGAGGTCGCGCTGCGGGAGGCGAACCTCGTCGTGTTCCAGAATCTCCTCCGGCCGAAGCAGCAGGCCCGCCTCACGGAAGAGCTCGGCGTGAAGACGCTCGACCGGAGGGAGGTCATCCTCGACATCTTCGCCCAGCGCGCGCGCACGAAGGAGGGGAAGCTCCAGGTGGAGCTCGCGCAGCTTTCCTTCCGCCTGGGCCGTCTCGCGGGAGGGCGGAAGGAGCTGTCCCGCCTCGGCGGCGGGATCGGGACGAGGGGGCCCGGGGAGAAAAAGCTGGAGGAGGACCGCCGCCGGATCCGCGCGATGATCCGGCAGATCGGGCGCGAGCTCGAGACGGTGCGCCGGACCCGGTCGCTGCATTACCGGCGAAGGCGGGAGGTGGGGTACCCCGTGGTGGCGCTGGTGGGGTACACCAACGCCGGGAAGTCGACCCTGTTCAACCGGATGACCGGGGCGGAGGTGTTCGTGGCGGACCAGCTGTTCGCCACGCTGGACCCCACGGCGCGGAAAATCCGGCTCCCCGGGGGGAGGGAGGCGATCCTGGTGGACACCGTCGGCTTCATCCACGACCTGCCGGAAGAGCTCCGGCAGGCGTTCCTGGCCACGCTGGAAGGGATCGGGGAGGCGGACCTGCTGATCCACGTCGCGGACGGGAGCGCGGAGGCGATGGAGAGCAACATCGCCTCGGTGGACGCGATCCTATCCGCCCTGTCGTTCGGGGAGAAGCCGGCGCTCCTCGCGGTGAACAAGCGCGACCTTTGCTTCCCCGGCGCGGGCGCGCCCGAAGGGGCCCTGCGGATCTCCGCGCGCACGGGGGAGGGCGTCCCGGAGCTGACAAACGCCATCGAGAAGGAGCTGTCCCTTTGCCGGCCGGAAGAGACCGTTTCGACCAGGCCCGCCTGATCAACATCGCCAACGCCCTGACGGCGTTGCGGGTGGTACTGATCCCGCTGTTCGCCTATCTCCTGATATCCGGGAAGGAGCCCGAGGCGCTTCTGGTGTTCGTCGTCTGCGGCCTGAGCGACACCCTCGACGGGGTGCTGGCGCGGTGGCTGCGCCAGCGGACGCTGGTCGGGGCGTACCTCGACCCGGTCGCCGACAAACTCATGATGGCCACGGCGTTCGTCGTCCTGGCGTACGTGCGGGTCGTCCCGTACTGGCTTACGATCCTGGTCATCAGCCGGGACGTCTTCATCCTCGTCGGCGTCTCCCTATACCTGCTTCTCCTGGGCGATACGGGCGCGCAGCCGACGGCGTTGAGCAAGGCGAACACGGCGGTGCAGATCCTCACGGTGACCTTCTTCCTCGCCGCCACGGCGTATCCGGAAGCCGCCGACTCCCTGGGTGCGGGAGCGGGAAGCGCGGTGGCCCGCGGGGTGGTCCTGCTGTGCGCCGCCACGACCGCCGCATCGGGCGCGCAATACGTCTACCTCGGGATCCGGAAGCTCTCCGATGCCTGATGCGGAAACCCCCCACCCCGCGGCGGCGGGGGTGCGGGTGGATTCCGTTGCCGCCGGGAGCCCCGCCGACCACGCCGGCATCCGGGCGGGAGACCGGATCCTCTCCGCCTCCGGGCGGCCGGTGGAGGATCTCCTCGACCTCCATTTCCTGACCGCGAGGGCCCGGTTCCGGTTGAGGTGGAGGGACACGGCCGGGGAGGAGCGGGAGCGGATTTTCCGGATCTCCGGGTGCGCCCTCGGGCTGTTCCCCGAGCCGATCCGGGTCCGCCGGTGCCGCAACCGGTGCATCTTCTGCTTCGTCCACCAGCTCCCCAAAGGGCTGCGCGGAACCCTCTACGTGAAGGACGAGGACGTCCGGCTCTCCTTCCTCCACGGGCAGTACGTCACATTTTCCGATCTCTCCGCTGAGGAGGTCCGCAAGATCCTCCGGTACCGGATGTCCCCGCTCTACGTATCGATCCACACCACGGACCCGGACCTCCGGAGGCGCATGCTGGGGAACCGGCAGGTCCGCAACGTGATGGAGACGATGCGGCGGCTGACGCGCGGCGGGATCGCACTCCACGGGCAGATCGTCGTGTGCCCCGGGTGGAACGACGGGAAGGAGCTCTCCCGCACCCTGCGGGAGCTGTCCACCCTCCGCCCCGGCCTGCGCACGGTGGCGGTGGTCCCGGTGGGGTTGACGTCGCACCGGAACGGCCTTCCGCCCCTGCGGCCGGTCGCGCGCGGGGAAGCGCGGGACACCCTGGCCATGCTGCGGGAACTCCGGAAGGAACTGGGGGACGGGGAGGGCGGTGAGCCGTTCGCCGTGGCGGCGGACGAATATTACCTCCTGGCTGGGGAACGGTTCCCCGCCAGGGGAGCGTACGGCTCCTTTCCCCAGACCGAAAACGGGGTGGGGCTGGTCCGTCGGTTCCTCGACGAGAAAGCCCGCCTGTTCCGGAGGCGTTCCTGGCCCGCGGGCGGGACGGGGGGAACGGTGGTGACCGGGAGGTCGGCATCTCGCATCGTAGCGAAATATCTGGGAGAGTTCGCCCACCGATCCGGTTCGCGGTTCGATCTGGTCCCGGTCCAAAACCGCCTGATGGGGGAGAGCGTCACCGTGACCGGGCTCCTCGGGGGGAACGACATCCTGGCGGCCGCGGGAGGGAAGGTGCGGGGGATCCTGTACGTCCCTTCCGTGACCTTGCGCGACGCGGGGGACCTGTTCCTGGACGGGCTTACTCCGGCGGAACTGTCCCGGCAGACCGGGGCCGAGGTCCGGGTGTTCGAACCGACGCCCAGGGGATTCTTCGACGCGGTCTACGGGGGGAAATCATCCATATAATCGTTGACATTTCCCATGGCGCTCTGATATGTTCCAATGTCTTGACCGGCGTGCTGCGGGCGATTAGCTCAGATGGTTAGAGTACCTGCTTGACATGCAGGGGGTCACTGGTTCAAGTCCAGTATCGCCCACCATTTTCCTCCCCGGAAGCGGCGCACCCCCGGACGGCACGTCACCGGCCCGGCGGTGCGCGGGGAGGTTTTTTTTGATTTTTCCGGCGGGAGCGGGAGACGAGGACGGGATGACGCTGCTCGAGATGGCGAAACGCGACGGGAAGGCGAAGGTGGCCATCGCCGCAAGGGTGGGCGGCGCTGTGGTGGACCTCGCGCGCAACGTCCCCGAGGGCGCCCCCGTCCAGTGGGTCGTGCCGACCGACCCGGACGGGGTGGAGATCGTGCGCCACAGCACGGCGCACGTGATGGCCGCCGCCGTCAAGGAACTGTTCCCGAACGCCCTCATCACGATCGGGCCCGCCATCGAAAACGGCTTCTACTACGACTTCGACGTGGAAGAACCCTTCACGCCGGAGGACCTCGTGCGGATCGAGGATCGGATGCGGGAGATCGTTTCGGCCGACATCCCGTTCGTGCGCGAGGAGGCGACGAAGGAACAGGCGCGGGCGATGTTCCCCGGGGAGCCGTACAAGGAGGAGCTCCTGGCGGACATCCCGGACGAGACCGTCTCCCTGTACCGCCTCGGGAATTTCCTCGACCTGTGCCGCGGACCGCATCTCCCCAGCTCCGGGCGCGCGGGGGCGTTCAAGCTGATGAGCACGGCGGGGGCGTACTGGCGGGGCGACTCGAAGAACCGGATGCTGACCCGGATCTACGGCGTGGCGTTCCCGACCCGGAAGGAGCTCGACGAACACCTGAGGATCCTCGAGGAGATCAAGAAGCGGGACCACCGCAAGATCGGGAAGGAGCTCGACCTCTTCAGCGTCACCGACGAGATCGGGCCGGGGCTGATCCTGTGGCACCCGAAGGGCGCAACGGTCCGGCGGGTCATGGAGGATTTCTGGCGGGAGGAGCACGCGAAGGCGGGGTACGAGCACGTCTTCTCCCCCCACATCGCCCGCCTCGACCTCTGGCGCGTGAGCGGCCACGTGGACTATTACCGGCAGAGCATGTTCTCCCCCATCGACATCGAGGGGCAGGAGTACCAGCTCAAGCCGATGAACTGCCCGTTCCACATCCAGATCTACAAGTCGCGGATGCGGTCGTACCGGGACCTCCCGGTCCGGTACGCGGAGCTGGGAACGGTGTACCGGTACGAGCCGTCGGGTACGCTGCACGGACTGCTCCGTGTCCGGGGCTTCACCCAGGACGATGCGCACCTGTTCCTGCGGCCGGACCAGCTCGACGACGAGATCTTCTCCCTGCTGGATTTCACCCTGTTCGTCCTTCGCGCCTTCGGGTTCGACCGGTACGACATCTACCTCTCGACCCGCCCCGAGAAATACGCGGGCGCACTGGCGCATTGGGAACTGGCCGAGGCGGCGCTCCGGAAAGCCCTCGAGCGGAAGGGGCTCCCCTTCGAGGTGGACCCGGGCGAGGGGGTGTTCTACGGCCCCAAGATCGACATCAAGATCAAGGACATGCTCGGACGCTCCTGGCAATGCTCCACGATCCAGGTGGACTTCAACAACCCGGAGCGGTTCGACGCGTCCTACATAGGGGAGGACGGCGCGGCCCACCGTGCGATCATGATCCACCGCGCCCTGATGGGGTCCCTCGAGCGGTTCTTCGGCGTCCTGGTGGAGCATTACGCGGGCGCCTTCCCGCTGTGGCTCGCCCCCGTGCAGGCGGACGTGCTGCCCGTGACGGAGAGGCAGAACGACTTCGCGCGGGAGGTGGTGGCGCGCCTGAAGGCGGCGGGATTCCGCGCCGAGGGCGACTACCGGAACGAGAAGCTGGGCTACAAGGTCCGCGAGTCCCAGCTTTCCAAGGTGCCGTACGCGCTCGTCGTGGGCGAGCGGGAGGCAGCGCAGCAACGGGTCACCCCGAGGCGGCGGGGGGGCGAGCAGCTCCCCCCCATGGGCGTCGAGGCGTTCCTCGACATGCTGCGCGGGGAAACGGTCAACCGGGCAAAGTAAAGGAGGACGTCATCGCCAAGGAATCCCGAATCAACGAGCAGATCCAGGTGCCGGAGGTGCGCCTGGTCGGCGCAGACGGAGAACAGCTCGGCGTGGTGACCACGCCGGACGCGCTCCAGCGCGCCCGCGCCATGGACCTGGACCTGGTGGAGGTGGCCCCGATGGCCGCACCTCCGGTGTGCCGGATCATGGATTACGGGAAATTCAAGTACATCACGAGCAAGCGGGAGCAGGAGGCGCGGAAGAAGCAGACGGTCATCCAGGTCAAGGAGATCAAGGTCCGGCCCAAGACCGAGGAGCACGACCTGAACACGAAGCTCAAGCACATCCGCCGGTTCCTGGAAGAGGGGGACAAGGTCAAGGTGACCGTCCGGTTCCGGGGGCGGGAGCTGGCCTACGCGTCCCAGAGCGGGTTCGAGGTGCTCAAGCACATCGTGGAGGCGATCGCGGACATCTCCAAGGTGGAGTCCGCGCCGAAGATGGAGGGGAAGACGATGATGACCATCGTCGCCCCGACGGCCCCGAAGAAGAAGCCCGTGGGAGGGGCCGCCAAGCCGGCGCCGGCTCCCGCGCCCCAGCCGGCAGGGAAACAGGAGGGATAGGACATGCCGAAGATGAAATCGAACCGCGGCGCGAGCAAGCGGTTCCGTGCGACCGGAGGCGGCGGGATCAAGCGGGCCAAGTCCGGGAAGAGCCACATCCTGACCAGCAAGGACCGGAAACGGAAGCGGGGGCTGCGGCAGTCGTCCCTCGTCCACCCGACGAACGAGAAGTCGATCCGCCGCCTGCTGCCGTACCTGTAGACCGGCGAAGAAAAAGGACGGAAGGGACACGCCATGCCTCGCGTAAAGAGAGCGGTACACTCGCACAAGAAGCGCCGCAAGGTCCTGAAGCTCGCCAAGGGATTCCGGGGCGGCCACGGCCGATTGCTGCGGTCGGCCAAGGAGGCCGTAGCCCGCGCCCTCCGGTACGCATACCGCGACCGCCGGGTGAGGAAGCGGGAGTTCCGGGCACTGTGGATCACCCGCGTGAACGCCGCGGCGCGGGAGAACGGGCTTTCCTACAGCCGTCTCCTTTTCGGCCTGAAGAAGGCGGGCGTCGAGGTGGACCGCAAGATCCTCGCGGACCTCGCCGTGAACGACGCCGCGGCCTTCCAGACCTTAGCCGAAAAAGCCAAGGCCGCCCTGGCGTAAGGGGGGTGGGCTTGCCCGGAACCTCCGAGCAGATCGCACGGCTGCGGGAGGAGGGCCTTGCCGCCCTCGCGGCGGCGTGCACCGAGAGCGAACTCCTTGCGGCGAAGGGCCGGTTCTTCGGCAAGAAGGGGGCCGTCTCCGAGATCCTGAAGGGGATCGCCTCCCTGCCCGCGGAGGAACGGAAGGCCGTGGGGGCCGAGGCGAACCGGGTCCGCGCCGAACTCGAGGCGGTCTTCGATTCCCGGCTCGCGGGAATCCGCGAAGGGGAGCGCCTCGCCCGCGAGGGCCGGGACCGCCTCGACGTCACGCTTCCCGGAAGGGCGCTTCCGCCCGGCCACCGGCACCCCATCTCCCGGACGATGTCCGACATCATCGCCGTGTTCCGGCGGCTCGGATTCTCCGTGCAGGGGGGGCCGGACGTCGAGAAGGACTACTACAACTTCGAGGCCCTCAACTTCCCGCCGGAGCACCCCGCGCGGGACATGCAGGACACCTTTTACGTGGAGTCGCGGGACGGCGACCTCGTCCTGCGGACCCACACCTCCCCGATCCAGATCCGGACGATGGAGAAGACCCGGCCGCCCGTGCGGATCATCGCCCCGGGGGCGGTCTACCGCTCCGACTCCGACATCACCCACTCGCCCATGTTCCACCAGGTGGAGGGGCTGGCGGTGGACCGGGACATCACCTTCGCGGACCTGAAAGGTCTGCTCACGGAGTTCTGCCGCATGACGTTCGGCCCAGGGAAGCCGCTCCGCTTCCGGCCGAGCTACTTCCCGTTCACCGAGCCGTCCGCCGAGGTGGACATCCGGTGCGTCATCTGCGGCGGATCCGGCTGCCGGGTCTGCAAGGACACGGGGTGGCTGGAGATCCTCGGCGCGGGAATGGTCGACCCCGCCGTCTTCGGCTTCGTCGGGTATGACCCGGAGGAGTACACCGGCTTCGCCTTCGGGATGGGCGTGGAGCGCATCGCCATGCTGCGCCACGGCATCTCCGACATCCGCCTCTTCTTCGAGAACGACATCCGGTTCCTCTCGCAGTTCTGACCGCGAGGGGAAGGAGACGCATCCGTGAAGATCCTGTACCGGTGGCTGAAGGAGTTCATCGACACCCGCCTGCCGCCCCGGCAGATCCAGGAGGCGCTCACGATGGCGGGGGTGGAGGTCTCCTCCTGCCGGTTCCTGGGAGAGGGACTCGACGCGGTGGTGACCGCCCGGATCCTCGAGATGCGGCCGCACCCCAACGCCGAACGTCTCTCCCTCTGCCGGGTCACCGACGGAACATCCGAGTACGGGATCGTCTGCGGGGCCAGGAACATGAATGCGGGGGACGCGGTCGCCCTCGCCAGGGTCGGCGCGAAACTGCCCAACGGCGTCGAGATCCGCAAGGCGAAGATCCGCGGGCAAACCTCGGAGGGGATGCTCTGCTCGGAGCAGGAGCTGAAGCTCGCGGAGGAGTCCGCCGGGATCATGATCCTGGGCCCCGAAACGCTTCCCGGGAAACCGCTCGCGGACGCCCTGGGGCTCTCGGACTGGCTCCTCGAGGTGGAGATCACCCCGAACCGGGGGGATTGCCTGAGCGTCCTGGGCGTGGCGCGGGAGGTCGCGTCCATCACGGGGGAAAAGGTCGTACTGCCGGACGCGTCGTTCCCGGAAGGAGAAGAGGGGATCGGGTCCCTGGTGCGGATCGACGTGTCGGACCCCGCCCTGTGCCCGCGATACTCCGCCAGGGTGGTGACCGCCGTCACGGTCGCCCCCTCGCCGGACTGGATGCAGCAACGCCTCTCCCTGTGCGGCATCCGGCCGATCAGCAACGTGGTGGACGTGACGAACTACCTGCTCCTGGAGACCGGGCAACCGATGCACGCATTCGACCTGGACCGGCTGCGGGGCCGGCGGATCGACGTGCGCGCGCCCCGGGAGGCGATGACGTTTGCGACGCTGGACGGCGCGGAGCGGAGGATCGAGCCGGGGATGCTGCTGATCTGGGACGGGGAGGGCCCCGTTGCCGTGGCGGGAGTGATGGGGGGGCGGGACAGCGAGGTCATCGGGGGGACCACGCGCGTCCTCTTCGAGAGCGCCCACTTCGCGCCGGCGTCGATCCGGAAGACCTCCCGGCGGCTGGGGCTGTCGAGCGAGTCGTCGTACCGGTTCGAGCGCGGGGTCGATCCGGCAGGAACGCTCTACGCGGCGGACCGCGCCGTGGCGCTTTTGTCCCGGATCGCGACCGTGCGCACGGCGGCCGGATCGATCGACGCGGGCGGGGGATCCTCCTTTTCACGGAGCGTCCCGTTCCGCCCCGCGCGGGCGGGGCGTGTGGTGGGGAGGGCCTACACGGCGGAGGAGTGCCGCGAGATCTTCGGGCGGCTGTCGTTCCCCGTCGCCGAACCGGAACCGGGGGAGTGGGAAGTCACGGTCCCGCCCTACCGGTTCGACATCGAGCGGGAGATCGACCTGGTCGAGGAGGTCGCGAGGCTGTCGGGTTACGAAGGGATTCCTGCGACGTATCCCGTCTCCAAGGCGCCGGAGTTCTCGGAAGACGACCGGTTCGCCGACCGGCTCGAGCAGGCGTGCGAATTCCTGCGGGGGCACGGTTTCACGCAGGCGGTGAACTTCTCCTTCGTGTCCGGCAGGAACCTGGAGAAGCTCGCGCAGTTCCTTGGGTACGACCCGGAGGACGCCCTGCGCCTTCGCAATCCGATCTCCGAAGACACCACCGTGATGCGTCCCCACCTGCTGACGGGCCTGCTGCGGAACATGTCCGACAACGTGCGGCGGTTCGTGGAAGACGTGCGGCTGTTCGAGGCGGGGAACGCGTACGGGAAATCGTACGCCGACGGGCATTACCAGGAACCCCGGCTCGGGCTGATCCTGCGGGGGCGGCGCCTCCCCTCGGGATGGTCCGGCGGGCCGGTACAAGCGGATTTCTACGATCTGAAAGGGACGGTGGATGCACTCCTGTCGCACATCGGCGCCGGCCCGCCGCACGTGGTGCCGACGCGCGCGCGTCCATTCCTTTCGGAAGGGAAGGCGGCGGACATCCTTCTGCACGGCGAATCCGTCGGATGGCTCGGCGCCGTCCGGCGGGAACTGCTGGCGGAGTATGAGCTGCCGGGAGCCGTTTTCTATTCGGAAATCAGGATTCAGGCGGTCCTCGCGGCCCGGCAGGAGCCGGGTTCGTATCGCCCGCTGACGAAGTTCCCTCCGGTGTTCCGGGACGTGGCGTGCGTTTTCCCCGCCGCAATCCCCGTAGGCGACGTCCTTTCGATGGTGCGGGAAGTGGCCCCGGAGGTGGAGGGCGCGACCGTGTTCGACGTGTACACAGGGGAAAAGATCGGGGAGGGGAAGAAAAGCGTCGCCATCCGGGTGAAGCTCCAGCCGTTCGACAGAACCTTGACGGACTCCGAGGTACATAGTATACATACCAAGATTGTAGAATTATTGGAGAATCGGTTCGGGGGAAAGATTCGAACCTCGTGAGGGGCCGGGAGGAGGCGTCATGACGAAGGCGGATCTGGTCGAGATCGTTTACGAGAAGATCGGCGGGCTCTCGAAGAAGGAGTCCCAGGACATCGTCGAGGCCATCTTCGAAACGATGAAGGCCAACCTCAAGGAGGGGGAGAAGATAAAGATCTCGGGTTTCGGCAACTTCACCCTCCGCGACAAACGCCCACGGAAAGGGCGCAATCCCCAGACCGGCGACGACATCCAGATCACCGCGCGCCGCGTGCTGACGTTCCGGCCGAGCCAGATCCTAAAGTCCTACATCAACGAAGTCAAGCCGTCGTAGATTCCCAAGGGAAGGCGTGGCGGCCCCGCGGATCCCGGACAAGTTCTACTTCAAGATCGGGGAAGTGAGCCGGATCTTGAACGTAAAGCCGTACGTCCTCCGCTTCTGGGAGACGGAATTCCGTCTTTCCCCCGCGAAAAACCAATCCCAGCACCGCGTGTACCGGCGTCAGGACGTGGAGACGCTCCTGGAGATCAAGCGCCTCCTCTACGAGGAGCGGTTCACCATCGAGGGGGCGCGGACGAAACTGAAGGAGATGACCAGGGAGCGCCACCAGATGAAACTGGAACTGGCGGAAAATCCGTACCGGAACGAGCTGCGGCAGCTGAAAAAAGAGTTGTCCAGGATTAAAGCGATACTGAAATAATCTGTTGTAACTTGCCGGCAAAGCATAAGGATAAAGTATTCCGCCGGGCGGCTGTACAGGAGGAGCATCGCGGATGGAGAGGGGCGACCGCCCGTGGGGTTACTACCTGGTGCTCCACGAGGGCGAGGGGTACAAGGTCAAACAGTTCGTCGTCCGCCCCGGCAAGCGGTTGAGTCTCCAGCGCCACAAGTTCCGGGCGGAGCACTGGCAGGTGGTCCGGGGGGAGGCGGCGGTGACGCGCGGGAGCGACCTCCTGCGGCTTTCCCCGGGGCAGCACGTCGACATCCCCCTGGGCGCCCTGCACCGCGTCGAGAGCGTCGGCGGGGAAGACCTCGTCGTGATCGAGGTGCAGATGGGGGAGTACGTCGGGGAGGACGACATCGAGCGGTTCGAGGATGACTACGGCCGCGCCGGTGCGCCGCGCGGGCCGCAGAATTGACGTGACTTCGCACCCCTCGTCCGGTAAAATGCTTTTTCCACGGATCGGGACGTAGCGCAGCCTGGTAGCGCACTTGCATGGGGTGCAAGGGGCCGCCGGTTCAAGTCCGGCCGTCCCGACCAGAACGCACGAGGGGTTACGAGAGGCTCTCTCGTAGCCCCTTTTTCCTTTGAAGGAGGGACCCCGTGAAGGACGGCGACGGCCCCGTCATCCTCGTCACGAACGACGACGGCGTGCGGTCCGAGGGGATCGAGACGCTCGCCGACGCGATGAAGGGGCTCGGGACGGTCTACGTCGTCGCCCCCGACCGGGAGCGGTCCGCCGCCGGCCACTCCCTGACCCTTTCACACCCGTTGCGCGTGGAGAAGCTCGGGACGCGGGTCTGGTCCGTGGACGGGACGCCCACGGACTGCGTGAACCTCGGCGTGAACGGGATCCTGCGGGGGAAGCGGATAGACCTCCTCGTCTCCGGCATCAACAAGGGGGCGAACCTCGGGGACGACATCACGTACTCCGGCACCGTATCCGCGGCGATCGAGGGGACCCTCCTCGGCATCCCTTCCGTCGCGGTCTCGCTGGTCACCCGGAGCCGGTTCCGGTTCGACGTCGCGGCGGGGTACGCCCTGGAGGTGGCGAAAAAGGTGTTGCGGAAGAGGCTGCCGGGCGACACTCTCCTCAACGTGAACGTCCCCAACGCGCCCCGGGAGGAGATCCGCGAGGTGCGCTTTACTCGTCAGGGGAAGCGGGTGTACGGCGACCTCATCGTGGAGAAGCGGGACCCGAGGGGGCGGAAATATTACTGGATAGGGGGCGACCGCATCCGCAGCGAGGATATCCCGGGATCCGACCTGGAGGCGATCGAGGAGGGGTGCGTCTCCATCACGCCGATCCACCTCGACTTGACGAACTACGCGGCGCTTCGGGCGCTGCGGAAGTGGACGTGGTGAGGGAGGCCCTCCTTCGCCGGAGGATGGTGCAGGGGCAGATCCGCGCCCGCGGGGTACGCGACGAGCGGGTCCTCACCGCGATGGAGGAGGTTCCGAGGCACCTCTTCGTGCCGCCGGATCTGCGGGACGCCGCGTACGACGACGGGCCGCTCCCCATCGGAGACGGGCAGACGATCTCGCAGCCGTTCATCGTCGCGGAGATGACTCATGCGTTGCGGCTTTCCGGGTCCGAGAAGGTCCTCGAGATCGGCACCGGTTCCGGGTACCAGACGGCGATCCTATCGAGGTTGTGCCGCGAGGTGGTGACGGTGGAGAGGCTGGTTTCCCTCTCCATGGCGGCGCGGACCCTGCTCGAGGGCCTCGGCGTTCGGAACGTCGCCTACGTGGTCGGGGACGGCTCCCTCGGTTGCCCGGAACATTCCCCCTACGACCGGATCCTCTCCGCGGCCGCCTCGCCGGACGTCCCCCCGCCTTGGCTCGCGCAGCTCGCGGAGGGCGGCATCATCGTCCTCCCGATGGGAGGGCGCCTGGAGCAGGTGCTGGCGCGCGTCACGAAGCGGGATGGAGAGACCCGCACGGAGGTTCTCGGCGGGTGCCGGTTCGTGCCGCTCGTCGGAGAATACGGTTTCCGGGATTGATCCCGTGCGACTCGGGGCGTTCCTTCTCCTCCTTGCGTTTTTTTGCGGTTGCGGAGCGCCCAGGACGACGTACCGCACGACACCCGATGGAAAGCCGTGGCTCTCCCCGCGCGGGAGGGCGCCGATCCCGGAAGCCGCCGATCGGGCCGCGAGGAAACGGTTCCAGGTGCCCGTCGAGGGGACCGTTTCCTCCGGCTTCGGCGGAAGGGAAGGGGGCCGCCACGCGGGAGTGGATCTCATCGCCCCCAAAGGGACGGAGGTGCGCGCCGCGGAACTCGGGATCGTCGTCTATGCGGGGGAAGGGATGCGCGGGTACGGGAAAGCCGTCGTCCTCGATCACGGCGAGGGAGTAACGACGCTGTACGGACATTTGGACGCGATTCATGTAGAATCAGGCGATGCCGTGCCGGCGGGCGCCCCGATCGGCACGGTCGGACGCAGCGGGAACGCCACGACGTACCACCTCCACTTCGAGATCCGCGTCGACGGGGAGCCGGTGGACCCGCTGGCGCATCTCGTGCCGTGAGGGGGGCGATGCCGACGAGGGACCTGAAGAAACGGATCCGGAACATCCCGGACTTTCCGCAGAAAGGGATCCAGTTCAAGGACATCACGACCCTTTTGTCCGACCCGGCGTCGTTCCAGCAGGCCATCGACCTGATGGCACACCGCCATTTCGCGAAGGGGATCGACGCGGTCGTGGGGATCGAGGCGCGCGGCTTCGTGATGGGAGCGGCCATGGCGTACAAGCTCGGCACGGGCGTCCTCCTCGTGAGAAAGCACGGCAAGCTGCCGCACAAAACGGTGGCCGCCTCCTACGACCTCGAGTACGGCAAGGACCGGCTGGAGATCCACGAGGATGCCGTGCGGCCGGGCATGAAGGTGGTCGTGGCGGACGACGTGCTGGCCACGGGCGGCACGGTGGCCGCGGTGGCGGGGCTGCTGGACCGGCTCGGAGCGGAGATCGTGGAGTGCTGCTTCCTCGCGGAGCTGACGGGGCTGCACGGGAGAGACCGCCTGAAGGGGCGGAGGATCTTTTCGCTGCTGCAATTCGACGAGTGAGGAAAGGTGAGGGGAGCGCGCCCCCGTAGCTCAGGCGGACAGAGCAGAGGTTTCCTAAACCTTTGGCCGGGTGTTCGAGTCACCCCGGGGGCGCCAGTAAATACAATGGGTTACGGGGAAAACCGTAACCCTTTTTTCATATCCGAAATTCACTTATAACAGCACTCATAACACTCCCCCCGGCCTTTTCTCCTTTCGTCGCGTCCTGGGGGATCCTCACTCGCGTGAGGGGTATGAATAGGAGCAGCCCTTCCTTAAAGATCCCATAGCGGATTGCCGTAAATCCTATAGTGGGTCGGGATCTATAGGAGTGATTGAATGGACGAGAAAACCTTCAACGACCTTCTCCGCAACGTTGACCAGATGATCCAGACATCCGCGCCCGAGGTGGCGGAGTATTTACGGGGGTATCGATTGGGTATCATCTTTCATCAGTCAGGAATAGAGGAAGATCCAGAGGAACATTTTTACCTTCGCGGTCCCCACGCCGGCAACAGCGACCGGTATCTCGGCGCATTTGCTCGGGGGTATTGCGACGGTTGCAATGGGGCGTTGCTCGATGACTAATTCCCCCGCTACACTTTGCCCTCCCTGTAATTCCGCCGCTGCGTCTGCGCCATCCTTGTTCGCGTGAGAGGTACGGGCCGATCCATCGCAAACCGTTTCCTCAGGCCGTGGAGGAAGCAGTTGAACTGTTGGAATTATCTCGATAGTGGGGGAGTGAATTGAGATGAACGAGATATACAAGATTAGTGAGGCCAAGTTCTTCGTGGCGAGGATGGAAGAGTCGGTACACGACCGCGAGGCGTTCCGATATTACTTGAGCGCGTTCCTGGCTGCGGCCCGGTCTGTAACCAAATATGCTCAGGAGGAATCAAGTTCGAAGGGCAGGCAGCAATGGTATTTGCAGTCCATCGTTGGGAATGATGTATTGAGACATGGCACTCATGCAGGGGGGGTTCGGCATCGGTTCGCTGACTGGCCCGAATCCGAAGACCCGATCGGTTCGAAGCAACGACACTCAAAAAGCCTGATCGGATTGTCGCAACGATACATTGAGGAGTTGGAGAAGTTCGTTCAGAGGGGAATGAAAGAAGGAATACTGTCGGGGTGAGAGGCGGCGGGGATCTGGTGGAAGTGCGCCGTCGGTGAGGGAGGATTTTATGAGCCCCCAAATATAGCCCCCTCAGAGGAATCCTCTTTGACGATGAATAAATTTGAATCAATCGACGAAGCTGCGTATATTTTTTGGGCCCATCGCAACATATCTGCGGCGTTGTTATTCCGCTCTTTCTTCCGACGTTCCACCACCTTCCCGATGAGTTCGAGCTTATTGTTCCAGTAACCGATACGATAGACAGCGTAGATTTTCATATTCGCATCATCCGGCAATTATTTAATTTCTCCCAATTCTTCGGCAACACCGGATGAAATCTTTATATGGCGGCGGGGGATTATATTTTTTCTCTGGACGCCGATCTTTTCCACGGAAGGAGTGCCCTGCGGCCCCCGCGCCGCCTTCTGGCGTTCCAGTCGGCATCGGAGACATTCGTGGTCGATATGGTCTACCACCGCCGTCCGGGTCCCGCACTTGCTACACGTCGGCCATCCCGAGGACTCGGGGACCGTGATGTCGTTGTATCAGCTCCCGGTGATCGCCGCCCGCGCAGGGTCAACCGGACGCCTTCGCCGTTCCTTCTTCACGCCTCACCTCCGGAGGATCTGGGCGGGGAGCGCCGAAGCGCCCCCCGTCCCGTTCAGTTTGTCCCCTTTCCACCTCTTACCGCTTGCGCGGCTCCCGACGATCTAGGGGACTTCCGGGTCATTAACCCGCGGGCTGCTGTCGCCCGTCAAAGTTGCCGAGGTCGCGATGATCTGCACCCGATTTCCAGCGCCGCAATTTGCCGGCGGAAGGTCCTGGACGGTGGAGTGCCTCCAAGCGCGCGTGAGTGTTCGCCTGAGGATGGAAGTCCGGCGGGAGTGAACGTGCACCGATGCAGAGGGGTTATTCCGTTTCCTTCGTTCCGAATATTAACCGCCCGAGCAGTTCGGGCCACTTGCGGTCCGACATCTGCTTGGCAGCAGTTTGGCGGGGTTGGTTGGGTACGGCAGGAAGCGTTTCAAGAAGTAATCCGGCGTCCATCGAATGTCACCGAAGGGTGGGATCGGTGGGACCAGCCTTTTTCGTTTCCGCCTCCATGCACGATTTTCAAGGATCAAGGTATCACGATCGTGTCCCCAGGCTTCAGCATGTAATCGTCGACCTCGGAGTCCTTGATCATTTTGTAATAGTTGATGCTTCGGCTTTCCTGCTTCCCTCCGACATCACGGATGAGCTTCATGTTGCGTGGAGAGGCGAATTGCGTAAAGCCTCCGGCAAGTGACAAGGCCTGAAGGACGGTCATGTCGTGCCGCAACATGTATGACCCCGGTCGAATAACGTTGCCGATAAGAAATATCTTTCTGGAATTCGCTTGGGTAACAGTCACAGTGACGTGGGGATTATATATGTACTCCTTGAGGCTTCGGAAAATAACATCGGAAAGTTCCTTGGGCGTAAAATCCGCCGCCTGGATATCCTTGATCAACGGAAGGGATATTTTCCCATCGGGTCTGACCGTGACATCGATGGTCAATTCCGGATTATCCCAAACGAAGACGTGGAGGACATCTTCGGGCCCGATACGATATGACTTTGTGGCCGATAATCGCTCTTCCTCCAATCGGAGGGGATCAGTTGCGGGCGGAGTCGTCGAAGGGACCTCCGGGGGCGGTTCAGGGAATGCGACGGGTCCTCCCTTGGAGGGGTCCACCGCCGCAAGGGGAGCGGGAACCGGCGCGGCGGTTTCCACCCGGATTACGGATGGCGGAGGGAGCTCCTGGGTCCGGGCATCTTCCACCGGTGGCAACGGAACGACTGCCGGGGGAGGAGTCTGGACGACCCCTTCGCTTCCCACAGGGGGCGGCATTGGTGCTCTGGCTGTTGCGGGCAGAGTTGAATGAAGTGCCGGCGGGGGTTCAGGCGATGGGACGGATCCTTTCTTAGGGGGTTCCTCCACGGCAAAGGGCGCAGGATCCAATGCTCCCGAGGTAACTGTTTGGCGTTTAACAGCGGGGGTCTCCATCAGGCTTAACAAATATTTATACGTTGCTGCTGGCCCTCCATCCCTGATGGATGGTGCAGCAGAGCTTGCGGCGGTTGGAACACCTGCCTGTCGTGGTTCCGAAGGGGTCTGCATCAGGGCGGACAACCGTTTCAGCGTTTCGCCGGGTCCCCCTTCAACCGGGGGCGGACCCGCATTCCGGGGAATCGTCGTGCAACCGAACCCGGACACCAGGAGGAGAAGGATGGTCATCACATCGCGGCGTACGTTCCTCATAAGAAATAATACCTTAATATTCAATCACGTGTTAAGCATCGAGACGTTGCGGCACGGAGGAACCACTTTAATTATTCATACTTAATCAATAAGATAAACCATAGGGACTGCATGTTTTCCTCCGGAGCCCTCTGGTCGTCATTGGTCCCGGTGGTGATACCCTATACACATATCGGTAGAT